>Ga0115004_10000335_pt1 | contig 34998 bp, 34 predicted proteins | sample ArcticOcean_MG_C_10_FD_88737 | JGI IMG/M metagenome (GOLD analysis project Ga0115004, IMG submission 88737) | Marine microbial communities from western Arctic Ocean - ArcticOcean_MG_CB11_90 | ecosystem: Environmental > Aquatic > Marine > Oceanic | place: Arctic Ocean: Canada Basin | collected... | reverse complement strand
TAATTACTAAATCAGGATAGCTTTGATTAATTTTTTCCTGCAATTCTTTTTCATCTGAAAATACTAATAATGAAAAACTAAACAATATAATAGTAATTATGATTTTCATGTTATTGCCTTTTTTATAAAAAAATTTTTAATAGCATTATTGTTCGCGACTACCTTAAGGCTTTTCCGGATTATTTCTTGAATTATGCTATTAGGCGAAGAAAATAACCATTGTAACGATGTCGTTAATTTTGAAAATTGCTCAATATCAAGACGTCTAGAGCGCTCATATTTTCTTAAAAATCCTTTGAGTCCTATATCCGTATACTTGCTTGTGTTTATTAATTCCTCTAAAAATCTTATATCCCTTATACCTAAGTTTAAACCCTGTCCCGCCATAGGATGAATGGTGTGTGCTGCATCTCCTATAAGCAAAATTCTTTTATCAAATAGATTATCTGATAGCGCCTGTTTAATTGGGAAATAATTCCTTACAGTAATATTTGATATTGATTGTCTATCAAAATTTACTCTTTTTATAAATTCAGTTATGAAGCTTTCATTATCAAATGCTCTTAACTTATCGGCAAGCTTATCGTCGCATGACCATACTACAGATATTTCATCTTCAGATATTGGTAATAAAGCTAAAATACTATCATTAAAGAAGTATTGTTTTGCATGGTTCAGTTTATTCTCATTTCTAGTAAAATTGAATGTAATCGCTTGCTGACAAAAATCTTTTTTATGTCTCTTTATTTTAAGTTGGTAAACATCCTCGAGATTTGACCTGTCACACCAAATACAAATCCTTGAATAAATATTTTCTTCATTGCTAGTAATTTTTATATGATCATCATGGTTCTCTAATTTTATTTCATCTTGATATAGAAATTTTATACCCGACTCATTAAGTGATAAATCTACTGCCTCTGATAAATATTTTTCTTTAACCATAAAAGCTAACGCGCTCTTATAGTATTCATCCGAATCGAATCTTAATATTTTATGTTCGCTCTCATAATAGATATCAATTTTTTTTATTGGGTAGCCAGAACAAATCAACGATTTTGAGAGCCCTATACTTTTAAACCAAGCCATTGATGATGGAGAAATTGCAAAAATTTTATTAAGTGGCTTAGTGATCTTATTTATCACACGAATGACTTCAAACCCTTTATTTACAAGCATTTTGGATGTAAGTCCAGCAACTACCCCACTACCTAAAACTATAATAGGCTCCATATTTTTATTTCCCATAACTCATTTTCTGAACAAATTTTTTCTTTAATATTGGAGTACAGTCTAATATTGTTAGAGCTAGGCCCCTTAATCTATTAATTCCAATAAAATCATTTGTAAATAGATTGGTCAAGCTTTCTGTTATCTTTAACATGCTTTCTGTTTCTACTTTCCTTAATTTTATGTAGTTTTTTATCAATCCATCTAAAGATTGCATTTCTTCATTATTAATAATTAGTTCTGATAGAACCAGAGTATCTCTTAGGCCTGTATTTAAGCCTTGGCCCGCAACAGGATGCATTATTTGAGCTGCATTCCCAATAGCTACAGCATTCTTATTGTGTACGGTAACGATAGACGATTGAACTAAGGCAAAACTAATTCTTTGTTCGCAACTCTTAAAGTGCCCTGCTCTTTCGCCAAATTCTTCCTGTAGAGCTTTTAGGAAGTACTTTTGATCCAATACTATCAAATCATTTATTTTATCTTTTGGGCCAGTCCAGACTAAAGAATATGCTCCTTGATGATTAGGTAAAAGTGCAATTGGTCCGCTGGGAGTGAATCTTTCAAATGCAACATTTTTATGGGGTCTATCAGAATGCACCTGAGTAACTATTGCTAAATGATCGATTAGCTTTTCCTCTCTTGCAAGACTTAATCCATCTATACGCGAATGTCCTCCATCAGCCAATACAAGAAGATTACAATCAAGAGTCAATAATTTATCATTTTGATGGCAAATAATTTTTTGATTATGGTCTGTTATTTCATCAATTTTTTTTACTTTAGTCTCGTAATGTAATGTTATCTTTTTATGTGCTCTTATTTTCTTCTCTAAGACCACCATAAGGTCTCCGTAAGCTACGATGTAACCTAATGCCTCTGTATTAAATTCATCAGCATTCAATTTAGAGCGCCCAAATGTACCTTTTTGAGATGTATGTATGGATTTAATTGGAATAATTTTCACTTCTATGTCTTTCCATATACCAATCTTTTCAAGGATATACCGACTGCTAGCTGATAACGCCAATGCACGTTTATCGTTTTTTCTTTCAAATGCGGCGCGACCCTCAACTAATGTAATAGAATAATTCGATGCAGAGCTAAGAAGAGAAAAAATTAAACCAGTTGGGCCAGCACCAATAATTACTATTTTCTTAGTCATTTTTGTTGCCAACAAGCGACTCTAGATCAGATATTTCTTTTGGAGCCCCTTCTGTTAGCACTACAGGATTATTATTGTTAATAAGAATATCATCTTCGATTCTAACCCCTATACCCCAGAATTCTTTTGGAATTTTCGCGCTTGCCTTAATATAGCACCCAGGTTCAATGGTTAACACATTACCGTTTATCAATTTAATTGATTTACCATCACTATCCACATAATCACCTGCATCATGAACATCTAGACCTAACCAATGGCTCGTGCGATGCATAAAAAAATCTTTATATAATTCCTTTTCTTCGATTTCATTCCGGCTTCCAGTGCATAATTTTAAGTCAATTAATCCATCAATAATTACACCCAATGCTACTTTATGTGGAGCATTAAATTGATTTCCACTCCTTGCTTCTTCAATCGCTTTTTTTTGAGCTATTAAAACCATCTCATATACATTTTTTTGTGCTGGAGTAAATTTTCCATTTATTGGGTATGTTCTTGTTATATCTGAGGCATACAACTCATATTCACATCCAGCGTCAACTAGCAATAAATCGCCATTTACCATCTTTTGATTATTAGCAATATAATGAAGTGTGCAAGCATTTTTACCACCTGCAACAATTGATTGATAAGCAGGATCACCCGCTCCATTTTGTATAAAATGATTGAGAATTTCTCCTTCAACTTGATACTCATTTTTTCCAGGAATAGTACTTCTCATCCCATAAATATGAGCCTCTGAAGCAATATCGGCAGATTTCTGCATTAATTCTACTTCATAAGAGCTCTTAACTACCCTCATAGGATCTAAGATACTCGCTAGATCAACAATCATCTCAGGAGTTCGGATACCTGATCTTTTTTGTTGCTTGTTATAATCAATCCATTGACTAATAAATTCCTGTTGTTTTGAGGTGTTAGTTGATAGGGTGAAAATCTTTTTCCGATTTGCTATTAATTTAACGGCGGTCTCATTTATCTTTTCGAGCGGGTAAGTCTCATCAATAAGAAATTTTTCCTTAGCCTCCATTGGGCCATAAATAAATCCATCCCAAATCTCTTTTTCCTTCTCCTTTTGTTGACAAAATAGGACAGAAAATGGATTATTTCCTCCTACAACAAATAAAACTGAATCTGATTCTGGAAAGCCCGATAGGTAATGAAAGTAACTGTCAGACCTGAACTTAAAATGGCAATCGCGGTTTCGTGAAACCTTTTCAGCATTAAATATTATGGCTATGCCATCTCCAATCTTAGATTGAAGAAGGCTTCTTCGTTTATAAAATTCGTTGTATTTTGATATCAATTTATTATTCTTTTATATTTAAAAAAAAATACTATAGGTTATCTTGACCCATTAATCTCTCAGGGGTTCCAATATCAATCCATAAACCATTGAATAACTTCCCTTTTATTAATTTTTTTTCAACCTTCTCTTTCAAAACATCCGATAATTTAATAGATTCATTATTAGGTAGACCATAAAAAAAATCAGGCCTATAAATCCCAACCCCAGAGAATGTTTTTTTTATAACTCCATTGTTCATAATTACCCCATCCTCACCCAATAAAAAATCTCCAGAAGGGTTATGCAAAGGATTTTTAACAAAAAATAGGAGCCCCTCGATACTTTTTGGTAGATTTAACTCATATAACTCAGCATAATTAATATCTGAATAAATATCACTGTTTATGACTAAAAATGGGTCTGATTTAAGTAAGTGTAATGCTTTTTTAATTCCACCCGCAGTCTCTAAAACTGGATTTTCATCTGAGAAAAAGATTCGAACTCCCCATTGAGATCCATTCCCAAGGTAGCCCTTAATTTTTTCGGCTAGATAGGAAACATTAATTACAATGTCTGTAAAACCTGCAGCAGATAACTTCTCAATATGCCAGACAATTAATGGCTTCCCTTTAAAAATTAATAATGGCTTCGGTGTCTCTTCAGTTAAAGCACCCATCCTTAAACCTCTCCCTGCAGCCAATATCATAACGGATCTATTCATTTTACGATTAATTTACCCAATAAATTTCTCAAAGGAAATAACTCCTTATATCTAGCTATGGTATTCCACAAATATTTTTCTACTAATGGAATGTCCTTGAGGTATTGATTTTTTTCATCGCGAATAGATAGCCTTGAAAATATTCCAAGAATTTTTAGATGTCTTTGAACGCCCATCAACTCGAAATCCTCATAAAATTCAGAGAAATCGTTTTGAATTGGCAAATTTTCTTTTTTGGCTTTCTGCCAATAACGAACACATTGATCGATTATAAACTCTTCATCCCATTCAACGTAGGCGTCCTTAAGCAAGGAAACCATATCATAAGTAATTGGGCCAATCAAAGCATCCTGGAAATCTAAAATACCTGGGTTTAGTTTTGTATCGGTTAAAAACATTAAATTTCTTGAGTGGAAGTCTCTATGGACAAAAACTTGAGGTTGGAAGCTTACCTTTTTAGCAATAAATTTAAAAAATTGTTCTAGAGTGCTCATGTCTGTCTTTGTTAGTGCAATATTTTTATATTTAATAAGATACCAATCAATAAATAAATTCATCTCTTCATGTAATTTATTTTCATCATAATGATACATTTTTTTCGTATCAATCTTTTTTTGAATACAAATTAGAGTGTTTGCTGCATCCTCGTAGAGCTTAGTAGCATTATCTTTACTGATAGCCTCAAGATAAGTCCTAGGGCCAAAGTCATGCATTAAAATAACACCTAATTCAATATCAAAAGCATATATTTTGGGTGCATTCACTTGGGCGTCCGTGAGTCGATTTGCAATGTCAAGAAAAGGCTGGATACTCTCTTTTTTTGGTGGTGCGTCCATTAAAATATAGGCTTGATTACCTTTAATAACCCTAAAGTATCGCCTAAAACTAGCATCAGCTGAGGCAGGCTCTAACTGAAAATTTTCTTTTAAATACCCATTAACCCATATTTTAATTTCTTCTTCTCTATTCACGCCATCCTCATTATTTCACTAGAATTATCGATTTTTTTAATACTTGAGTTATAATTCATAACTTACTGATTTATATATTACTTTTTAAAATAACCTTTAAGCACTTAATTAAATAAATATGACTAAAATGACTATATCAGGTTTCGATTAATATTTTGTTGCGATTCATATACATTTTTTTGTATTTGGCGACACTGATTGTCGCGCTTTCGAGTGCTTCAACAATCAATGCAGACGAACTACTAGACTCCAATAAAATAATAATCGAGGGTGATTCACTGGAGAATAGGCTAGATAGAAAGTTAAAGGCTTCTGGGAATGCTATTTTAAAAAAAGGTAACAAAACAATTCGAGCTGATATTATTGAGTACGATCAAATTTCAGACGAATTATACGCTAAAGGAAATGTTAGGCTAGACGCCAATGCCTCAACAATTACTGGGACAGAGATGGAATTGTCGATGGATTCGAATACTGGTGTAATACCTAATGCAACGTTTCTTACCAAGCTGAATAATCCTGGCTCTGTTTTTAATAAAAATATAAGAGGAACTGCATCGGTATTATTTATAGAAGGTGTAGATAAGAAAAAATTAAAGGACGCATCAATTACAACGTGTGATGCGGACCAAAATGATTGGTTTATTAATGCCTCTGAAATAGAAATTAATGAAAGATCAAAAACTGTTAATGCAACCAATGCAACTTTGGAATTCAAAGGGGTACCAGTTTTATTTTCCCCATTGGTAAACTTTTCATTTAATGATGAGAGAAAATCAGGCTTTCTGGCTCCAAACATAGGAACTACATCAAGAAGTGGTTTTGAGACTTCGGTCCCTTATTATATTAATTTGTCACCTACTTCTGATGCAACAATTACCCCTCGCTATTTTAGTAAGCGCGGATTGCAACTTCAGGGAGAATACCGTTATTTAGATGAGAATTATAGTGGGATTAGCTCAGCCGAGATATTAAATAGCGACAGCAATGCAAGTGATAGCAGACGTTACTTTGTTAAAATTAACCATCAACACAAACTAGCTAAAGGGCTGACAGGAAGTATTAAAGTTGAAAAAGTTTCCGATGATAATTATTTTTCTGACCTTGAGTCGCTTATATCAGTAACAAGTCAAGTAAGCTTACCTCAAGAGCTTCAATTAAATTATACAAATGAGGATTGGGACGTAAAATTAATTGCGCAAAAATTTCAGAATCTATCAACTAGCTCACCTTACGAAAGGTTACCAAGCATTTCTGCTAGTTACTCTAATTACAAGGAAGATGGTCTTGGATTGAGTCAGTTCGAGACAAACTTAAAACTATCACTAACTCAGTTTGATAGAAATAATGACTATATAGGATCAGATAATACCAAAGGTACACGATTTGTAGCAAAACCAAGTATAGCCGCCCCTTTTGAAAAAGACTACGGCTATATAATTCCTAAAGTTAGCATGAACTTAAGTAGCTATAATCTTGAAGATGGAAGCACATCATCGAAGGAATTTGCAATACCAACAATGTCTTTAGATGGTGGATTTTTCCTTGACCGACAGTTCAAATTTGGTGAAAACAGCTTTACACAAACTTTAGAACCTAGAGCTTTTTACACATACACTCCATACAAAAATCAATCAATGCTCCCAATGTTTGACACAGGGTTACTTGACCTTAATCAGAATAGTATTTTTACTGAAAATCAATTTGTTGGTGGAGATAGGGTGATCGATGCGAATCAATTTACGCTAGCAGCAACAACAAGGTTTATAGATGATAATGGGACTGAAAGGCTTTCTGGAACTCTAGCTCAAAGGTTTTATATTAATGATAGAAAAGTTTTAAATGAAGTCCAATTCGCAAATTCAGTCTATCAGTCCGATACAACAGATTTATTTATGCTAGCATTTGCAAGGCTAAGCCCGTCATTAACATTAGATACAGAGTTACAATACAATCCTGATGAGGGCTCAACAAACCGGGCAACTATATCATCTAATTTCTCACCGCAACCAGGAAAATTAATCGATGCTAGTTACCGTCTAATTAAAAGTCCCTCAGGAAGTGTAAATGATATTAAACAAATAAATATAGCAGGGCAGTGGCCTGTTGGGAAAGGTTACTCAACCGTAGGGAGGTACAATTACGACTTAAAGAAATCAGGGGTGGTGGAAGCCCTGGGGGGTCTATCCTATGATGCAGGATGTTGGTCATCAAGCGTCTTACTTCATCGTCTATCTTTAGCAACAACCGAAAAATCAAACTACACGCTATTCTTTCAGCTAGAACTTGGTGGCTTAGGCTCACTTGGAACAAGCAAAGCAAGCCTAGCGGACGTAATTAATAGGAATGTGCCGGGATCCTACTCTTCATCTGATCTACCAGATAAATATAGAGAAGACAATTTCAATTGATCAATAAGCGAATCCTTATAATATTAGTTTGTATGGCATTGAATGTACCTGCAATATTATTTAATCTAAAAGCTAGTGATGATTATGAAAGTATAGATAGAGTTATAGCTATTGTTGAAAAATCAGTTGTAACAAAAAAAGAACTGGATAGAGCAATGACTGTAATACTTCTAAAATTAAAGAAAGAAAAACGAAAAGCCCCTAGTAGAAATATATTAGAAAAAGAAGTGTTAAACAAATTAATTGAAAAAAAATTAATCACTCAATACGCAGAATTAATTGGTATCAAAGTAGAAAGTCAGTACCTAGAAAGCGTTATCGTTAATATAGCCGAGACTAACAATTTAACAATAGATGAACTTCGAAAAAATATCAAAGAAGAAGGCGTAGACTTTAATAAATTTAAAGAAGGTATTTCGTACGAACTACTTTTAAATCAAGTAAAAGAAAGGGAAATAACGTCTAAAATTAATGTCTCAGATTTTGAAATAGAAAACATCTTAAAAAAGAGGGTTAGCAAAGCTCCTCCAGAGTTTAGAATTTCGCATATTCTCTTAAAAAAAGAGCAAGGCTATAAGGTGGGGGGAGAGAAATTAAATAAAATTCTAAATCAACTAAAAACTGATAAGTTCTCAAATGTTGCTATTAATAAATCATATGGTCCGATGGCTTCCAGTGGGGGTGTTCTAGGCTGGAAGAAAATTGATGAATTACCTGAACTTTTTTCTGAGGCAATTAATAAAATGAATGTTGGTGATATATCAGGGCCATTAATATCAGGAAATGGAATTCACATCCTAAGATTGGATGATGCTAAAAATTCTAATAAAAAAAATAAAAAAATTATGTCTGAACAATACAGTATCAGCCAAATATTAATAAAAAAAAATGAAATAAATAATGAAGAGGATATTAAGAAAAAATTAAAGAATATTAAAAATCAAATACTTGAAGGGTTAACATTCTCTTTAGCAGCATCTAAATATTCCGAAGATCCATCCTCACTAAACGATGGAGATCTAGGGTGGGTAGACAAAAGTGTAATGCTACCAAAATATAAAACCGCAGTAGAGACTTCAGAATTAGGAAAAGTAAGTGGTCCCTTTGCCACAGAAGTCGGCTGGGTACTTTTACTAGTTGCAGAAAAAAGAAATAAAGATATCACTGATGAGAAGAATAAAATATCTGCAAGAGTTGAGTTACTTCAAAGAAAAACACAAATTAAATATAAGGATTGGTTCGAATCACTTAAAGCCCAGGTTCATATTGAAATCCTACTGAACGAATAAATATTATGTGTATTAAATTGCCAAGAATTATTATAAATTGTGGGGAACCGGCTGGTATTGGCTTAGATTTGTGCGTGTTTCTAGCATTTAAAAAAATTCCGGCGGAAATTACTATTATGGCAAACATGTTGGCACTTAAAGCTAGAGCTAAAATGCATGGTAAGAAAATTAATTTCACAGAAAATATAGAGCGCCATAATGGCAATGGAGACATTCGCGTTATAAATGTGCCTTATCAATTTAATGTTACTCCGGGAAAGCCGAACCAGGAGAATTCATTAGCGCAATTAAAAATGATTGATTATGGAGTTAAAAATTGTATAAATAAAAATTATGATGCAATTGTTACTCTTCCAATAAGCAAAGAGATTTTAACAACAGTTAAAGTTAAATTTACAGGACATACCGAGTACATATCAAATTTATGTAAAACTTCGAAAAAGGAAGTTATGTTACTTGTAAATAAAGAATTAAAAGTAGCCTTAGTTACAACTCATGTTGCAGTTTCTAAGGTTTCACGGTTAATTACAAAAGCCAAACTAACAAGCGTTATTAAAACTCTTCATTTTGACCTTCAAAAGCGCTTTAAAGTAAAAAAACCTAAGATTATAATTACTGGCCTTAATCCACACGCAGGTGAGAATGGTAACTTTGGCGACGAAGAAATAAAAGTAATTATCCCAGTTATCGAATCTCTTAATAAAAAAGGATTTAATTTAATAGGGCCAGTTCCTGCAGATACTGCGTTTGTTCCTAAAAACATAAGGGGTGCAGATTGCTTTCTGGCAATGTTCCATGATCAAGGTCTGTCAGCTTTTAAAGCACTATCATTTGGACAAGGTGTAAATATAACATTGGGACTTCCAATTGTGAGGACCTCAGTTGACCATGGGACAGCTTACAGCCTTGTAGGAACTAATGATATTGATCCAAAAAGCTTCTATCAAGCTATAGATATGGCAATTGATCATAGTAAATAAATGATTAAAGCAAAAAAGAAATATGGGCAAAACTTTTTAATAGATAAAGGAGTTATAAATAAAATAACTGAAGCAATCAACCCAAACAACACTGAGAAAATATTAGAAATCGGTCCAGGTCTTGGTGCATTAACTATCCAGATACTAAAAAAAATTGATCATATTGATGTAGTTGAAATTGATGCTGATATGATAAAAGTTCTTCAAGAGAAAATACCCCCTTCAGATATAACAATATTCTCTTCAAATATCCTTGATATAAGTAACGACACTATTGCAAAGTATGACAAGGTTATTGGAAATTTGCCTTACTATATATCCAGTGAAATTTTACTAAAAATGACAAAAACTATAAACAATCAAAAAGATCTACATTTTATGCTACAAAAAGAAGTAGCCGAAAGAATTGCATCTCCAACACATTCCAAAAGTTATGGGAGGTTATCGGTAATGCTCCAATATTTCTTTAATATAGACTTACTTTTTGACATTCAACCTGAATCATTCTCTCCTTCGCCAAAAGTAACTTCATCTTTAGTTAGATTAATTCCAATAAAAAACCGTAAAAATAAAGTGATGGATATCAATAGCTTTGAAAAATTACTTAGAATTGCTTTTTCACAAAAAAGAAAAACTATTAAAAATAATCTAAAAACTATACTAAATGGAGAAGATCTCAAAGCTCTTGAAATTAATCCGCAGGATAGAGCAGAAATGCTTTCATTGTCTCACTTTGTGAAAATTGAAAATTATATTTTCCATAAAAAAATATTAGATTGAAACTGCTATAATTTAACACTTTTGGATAAAATGACTATGAAAATTATTCTTCTTGGAGCACCTGGAGCTGGGAAAGGCACTCAAGCACAATATCTTAAACAGAAGTTTAATATTCCTCAAATATCAACCGGCGATATGCTTCGTTCAGCTGTTGGTAATAAAACTGAGCTTGGCATAAAAGCAAAGAATTTCATGGAGGATGGGCAGCTAGTTCCTGACCAATTAATTATTGATCTTGTTAAACTAAGGATTAATGAGCAAGATTGCGAGAATGGTTTTTTATTAGATGGTTTTCCTAGAACAATACCTCAAGCAGAATCGATGAGTGATGAAGGCATTAATATTAACGTAGTAATTGAAATTAAAGTTCCTGACCAAACAATTATAGAGCGACTCAGTGGCCGTAGAATTCATACACCGTCTGGAAGAATCTATCATATTACAAATAACCCTCCAAAAAATGAAGGTGTTGATGATGAGACAGCTGAGCCATTAGTTATTAGAAATGATGATACTGTGGAGATAATAATGAAGCGATTGGAAACATATCATCGAGAAACTGAACCATTAATAAATTTTTATTCATCATGGGAAAATAAGGATATAAATATTAAACCAAGATTTATCAGCATTGATGGCTCCAAAAAAGCAATTGATATTAATAATACTCTTTCAGAAAAAATATCATAAACAATGAATCCAGACTATCCTTTTAATGAAATAGAAAAAAAAATTCAATCTGAATGGGATGTTTCTCAAGCCTTTTCGGTTAACGAAAAATCAACTAAACCTAAATTTTACGCTTTATCAATGTTCCCATACCCAAGTGGAAAACTACACATGGGGCATGTCAGGAACTACACTATTGGAGATGTTATTTCTCGTTTTAAGGGAATGAATGGATTTAATGTAATGCAACCAATGGGTTGGGATGCATTTGGATTGCCTGCTGAAAATGCTGCCATTCAAAATAATACTGCACCTGCAAAATGGACTAACCAAAATATTAAGCACATGCGAGAACAGCTAAAACAGCTGGGACTAGCTGTTGACTGGAAGAGAGAAATCTCAACCTGTTCAGTTAATTACTACAAGTGGGAACAATGGCTTTTTATTAAGCTATACAAGCAAGGACTTATTTACAAAAAAACATCAACAGTTAACTGGGATCCGATTGATAAAACAGTTCTAGCTAATGAACAAGTAATTGATGGGAGGGGTTGGAGATCAGGTGCAATTATTGAAAGAAAAGAGATACCGCAGTACTTTATGAAGATTACTGATTATGCAGATGAATTACTTGAAGGGCTTGATAATTTAGAAGATTGGCCTGAACAAGTAAAGACAATGCAAAGAAATTGGATTGGAAGAAGTGTTGGATGTGATGTTGATTTTAAAATAATGGGCTCAGAAGAAAACATAAGAGTATATACAACAAGGCCAGATACACTAATGGGGGCTACATATTTAGCTATTGCCCCAGAACATTCATTAAGTAAAAGCCTTTCCGGCACTCAGAAAATAAAAGACTTCATAAGTGAGTGTAGCAAAGGCGGCGTATCAGAAGTTGAAATTGCTACAGCAGAAAAAAAAGGTATCTTTACGGGTGTTTATGCTGAACATCCTTTAACAAATGAAAAAATACCAGTTTGGATAGCTAACTACGTACTAATTAATTATGGTGAAGGTGCGGTAATGGCAGTTCCTGCACATGATGAAAGAGATTATGAGTTTGCAAAGAAATATGCCCTACCTATTAAACAGGTAATTAAAAATGAAAACACAGGTGAAAATTCTAAAGGGGCCTTTACTGGGAATGGAGTACTAATTAATTCTGGTAAATTTAATGGGCTCAATAGTTCTGAAGGTCAAAAACAAATAACAAAAAAAATAGAGTTACTAAAGAAAGGTGGGGGGAAAGTTCAGTATCGTCTTAGAGATTGGGGCATTTCAAGACAAAGATATTGGGGATGTCCAATCCCGATGATTTACTGCAAAAACTGCGGTGATGTCACTATCGAAGAAAAAGATCTTCCAATAAACTTGCCCGAAGATGTAGAAATCGATAATAATGGATCGCCACTAAAGGAAATGCAGGACTTTATTCAATGTAAATGTCCAGAATGTGGAATGATGGCAGAAAGAGAAACAGATACTCTAGACACATTTTTTGAGTCTTCCTGGTACTTTGCTAGATATTCATCATACGACCAAAAAACTGCCATGCTCGATGATAGAGCTAAATACTGGCTACCTGTTGATTACTATATTGGAGGTATTGAGCATGCAATTCTTCATTTATTGTACGCAAGGTTTTTTAATAGAATTTTATTTGACCTGGGGTTAATTGATACTAAAGAACCATTTAAAAAGCTTCTAACTCAAGGAATGGTTTTAAAAGACGGGTCTAAAATGTCAAAATCAAAAGGAAATACAGTAGACCCTAATGAGTTAATTAAAAAATATGGTGCTGATACAGCTAGGATTTTTATAATGTTTGCGGCTCCTGCTGAACAGAGCTTAGAATGGTCAGATGCAGGAATAGAAGGGGCACATAGATTCCTAAAAAGATTATGGAGAATTACGTACCAATTTACAATTAATGAACCAAGTAAAGCCAATGAATGTGTATTAAGTGATTTAAAAAATGAAGAAGAATTAAAATACAAACTTAATGCAACCATTGAAAAGGTAACAGATGACCTTGATAGAAGAACTAGTTTTAATACAGCAATATCATCGATTATGGAATTAGTAAACTTATTCACAAAGAAGCAATCTGAATTAAACGTCAGCCACAAACTAAAAAAACAAGTTATAAATAATATCCTTCTTTTGCTTAATCCTTTTGCTCCACATATTACAAAAGAATTATGGATCAATATTAACCGGAATAGTAGTATTGACCAGCAAGATTGGCCCAAAGTAGATCGGTCTGCTTTAATTAAAAATGAGGTAAAAATTGTAATTCAGGTCAACGGAAAGCTAAGGGGAAATATGGTAATATCTACAGATATTGATGAAGAAAAAGTTAAAAATATGGCTATCAAAAATGAAGAAGTTAAGAAATTTATATCAAACAGTGTCGAAATAAAGAGAATTATTTACATAAAAAATAAATTAATTAATATTGTAATAAACTAGCTTATGCGAGTAGCACTCAAAAATATACTTATCTTGATTCTCACCCTATCAATTATGTCCTGCGGATTTCAATTGAGAGGGGATCTAGATAATTCTTTTAATTCAATTCAAATTGATGGAGGCTCATTAGGATTTACAAAAGCGCTAAAAAAGAAATATAGGCGTTCTGGTATCGAGATTAAAAATTCATATGCAGATAAATATATAGAGATAACAAAAGATGAATTTAGTAAAAGAATACTCTCTTTAAGTTCGACCGGAAAAGTGCGTGAATATCAATTAAATTATCATATTTCATATAGGATCAAAAATTTATCAGGGAAATGGGGGTCAGAAATTAGAATAAAATCTAGGCGTGAATACTCATATGACGACCAAAATATTGTCGCAAAAGAGGAAGAAGAAATAAATCTAATTAAGGAAATGAAAGAACAAATTATCAGGACAATGACATCACAAATTTCTGCTGTTAGATAGTATGAATAATCAAATTACTTCTGAAGCTGAAATTGATAAACTCAGAAGCAGCCATAAAAATTGTATTATTATTATCGGTGGCGAACCTGTTGTTACAAACCATACAATTTCATTATGCCAAAACTACTTTAAAAAGAAGAATTTTGGTATTGAGCCAATAACAATCAATTCAATTACCAAAGCCAACGAACTAGTACCATTACTCTCTGATGGCTCACTATTTAATAATAATATTTTATATAAGATATTAGTTTCAGGAGGCAGGATAGCAGACGAAGTTAAACAATTAATCACGCAATCATTAATGAATAAATCAGATGATTTTTATTTGATCAGTGTTGAAACCGACCCTAAGAACTTCAAAAAATCTGCTTGGTATAAATCTCTACAAAAATTTAGCTTCATTTCTGAAGCTAATGAACCAAATACAACAGAAATTATAAAATCGATAAAAATTAGAGCAGGATTAAATGGGCTAGATTTGACTGATGAAGCAATCAATCTAATTGCTAAATTTACTGAGGGAAATCTCCTTACTGCAGAAAATGAAATAATTAAACTGTCGTTACTTCATCACGGAAAAACTATAAGCGTCAAAGAGATATCAGCTCTTCTATCGAATAGTTCTAAGTACGATGGCTTCAAGCTTATTGAATTTTGCTTAAAAGGAAAAATTTCGGAAACTCATAAAGCAGTTACACACCTACAAGAAGAAGGAGTAGAGCCATTAATGATTAATGGTCTTTGTGCCTGGATTTTTAGAGCAATTGCGAACATTAAAATAAGCAAAGAAGGTCAATACACTCAAAATGATTTTTTAAGGCTCAGAATATTTGGCCCCTCTCAAAATCTTGTAATTAATTGTATAAATAATTTATCTGTAAAACAAATTGAAGCATCATTAAATAAGATAAGAGATATTGATTTAATTTGTAAGGGTTTTTTGATTGGCGATCCATGGCTTGAATTAAATAGATTCGTAATTGGACTTTCACGTATCCTAAGCAAAGCAAACGTGTAAAATAAGAGAATGAATATTAAAGCATATATTAAAAAAGTAGGGAGCCGTGCAAAGGAGGCTTCAGCTAAAATTGCCACGGCAACCTCAGATCAAAAGAATATTTTTCTGGTGAAATTAGCCGAAATACTCATAAATCATACTGATGATATTATAGAAATTAACAAAAAAGATGTAGGTAATGCAATTAAAAAAAATGCTGATGATGCATTTATTGATCGCTTAACGTTTAACTTTGCAAGTATTAAGTTAATGGCTGATGGTTTAATTAAGGTATCTAAACTTAACGACCTTATTGGCCAAATATCTAATAAAAAGCGGATGCCATCTGGAATTGAAGTTGCTCAAATGCGTGTTCCTCTTGGCGTTATTGGAATGATATATGAATCAAGACCCAACGTTACAATAGATGCTGCAGCCCTTGCAATAAAGTCTGGCAATTCTATTATTCTTCGAGGTGGATCTGAATCAATTCACACAAATAACTATTTAGCATTGTTGATCAATGAATCACTTATCTTTGCTAATCTACCTGAAGCTGGCGTTCAGATTATTGAGAATACAGATAGAGCAGCAGTCACTGAAATGATTACATTAACGAAGTTTATTGATGTAATTATCCCAAGGGGTGGAAAAAGTTTAATTCACAAGATAACTAGTGAAGCTAAAATTCCTGTTATCAAACATTTAGACGGTAACTGTCATATCTATATTGATGAGTATGCTGATATAGATCAGGCAATAACTATAACTGATAATGCAAAAACCCAACGGTTAGGCACCTGCAATACACTTGAATCATTAGTTGTTAATTCTAAAAATGCAGCATCATTTCTACCAGTATTAAAAAAAATTTTTGACGCGAAGTTTATTGAGATTCGTGGTTGTGACAGAACAAAAGAGTGCATCCCTGGAATTACTAGTGCCACTGATGAAGATTTTTACGAAGAATATCTTGGGCCCATCATATCCTGCAAAATCGTAGATTCAATTGAGGAGGCAATTCACCATATAAATAAATACTCATCAGCTCATACGGAATCCATTATTACAAAAAATAATGATAGTGCCACAAAATTTATCCGTGAAATTGACTCGTCAAGCGTCATGATTAACACATCAACTAGATTTGCAGATGGATTTGAGTATGGCCTTGGTGCTGAGATAGGTATTTCAACAGATAAATTTCATGCGCGAGGACCTGTCGGTCTTGAAGGCCTGACTTCGTTAAAATATATAGTTTTTGGAAGTGGCCAAATAAGAACGTAATCCATGTCAACTAATAAATTAATCGGACTTTTTGGTGGTGCTTTTGATCCAGTTCACAATGCACATATTAAAATTGCAAAACACTGTATAGATGAGGTTGGATTAAATAAATTAATACTAATCCCAACAGGTAAATCTGCTTTTAAAAAATCTTTAACCATGGCAAAGCATAGAGTTGCAATGTTAGATCTAGCCTTTAAAGAAAGCAACTATGAAGTGTCAAAAATTGAAGTTGAAAATTCAAAAAACATAGAAAATCTATCGTACTCATTCGACACCCTAAAGTATTTTTTTAGTAGGGATGAAAATTCTTACTTCATGATTATAGGTACAGATGCTTTTGCAAATTTTCATCTCTGGTTTAAATGGAAAGAAATATTGAGTTTGTGTCACATTCTTCTGGTTAATAGATCTGATGGTAATATATTTTCACAAAAATGGCATCCAACGATTAAAAAATTAATCGATACTCACTGGACCGACCAAATAAATAATCTTAAATGCAGGCGAACAGGTTTTATTTACTCGGTAAAGATGGAAAAAATTGACGTTTCATCTCATGGTATTAAGAAGTGTATTCGCAGTAAAAAAGTTCTAGGACTAATGATCCCATCAGAAATTGAAAACTATATTAATAAAAATTCCTTGTACTAAAATGCTGGAAATATTAGGTGCTGTGATGCTTCTACTGGATCATTCATCCTAATATAAGGCACTACCCCCATACAGGGCTCACTAATTTTTTCTTTTAAATACCTAATGCTATCCTCTTGATAGTGCATGTTTGGGTCAACTATATTTGCAATCCACCCAAAAATTTTCTGTTTATTTTTATGGATAGCTTCAACTGTTAGCATTGTATGGTTAAGGCAGCCAAGCCTAATTCCCGCCACTAATATGATAGGAATATTTAAGGAGTTAATTAGATCAGATGTCATAATTTCCTCACCAAGTGGTACATAATAGCCTCCTGCCCCTTCAATAAATAAATACTCAGAGGTTTTCTTGAGTGAATCGTAGTGCTCTTTAATTTTTAAAAGATTAATAGGCTTATTATTAATTTTTGATGCAATATGGGGTGCAATTGCTTCGTTGTAACTGTAAGTATTAATACCATGTGAATTAGGCTCTGTATTACTAAAGCGATTAATTTCAAATACATCAGAATTAATACTAATACCATTATGGATACTTTCTCCTGCAGCAACTGGCTTCATTCCACCAACAATTTTATTTTGAGATTTCATTAATTCAATTAATGCACAAGTAATAAAAGTTTTACCAATTCCGGTATCTGTCCCAGTAATAAAAAAGGCTTTATTTATCATTTAGATTTTATTGGGGATGTTCGGAAGTAGACTTTGGAGTATTCCACGCATGACCATATATTACTTCATAGGAAGCTGGTAATAAATTATTTATTCTATAGGCTTCATACTTCTCGATAATTTTCTTGGTAAATGATTTTCCAGATAAACCTCTATTCTTTGATACATTCCCATTGGTTGCACCGATACTTTTGATATCCATAAATAATTTGCCAACTTCGTTATAGGTGACCGAAAAATTTTCAACATCTAATATAGAATCACTGAAGCCAGCATCAATGAGAAGGTTATCTAAGTTATTCATGTCAATAAATGTACTTGTTTTTTTTTCGTTAAATAAATTTTCTGTAATTGCTCGTAACTCGTTCAATGTATTAGGACCAAATGTGCTAAAAATAAAAAGCCCTCCAGGCTTGAGTATTTTTTTAACCTGATTAAATACTAAATCTAATTTATTACACCATTGAAGTGTACTTGATGACCATACAAGGTCTAATGAATTTTCTTCTAATGGTATAGCTTCGATATCGGCGCATATATAAGAATAAGGACTGAGGTTAATTTTATCTAAAATAAATAGTTTCTGCTTTCTGCGCGCTTCATTGAGCATATTTTCAGAAAAATCGTAATTAATAATTCTTGATTTCTTATATTTTTTTCTTAGATTCAATCCATTTGTTCCAGTGCCACATCCTAAATCTAAAATATCAAGTGGATACAACTTGATGGTTTTTAGTCTATCAATTAAATTACCAGAAATTGTATCTTGTAGAGTCGAGCAAGAATCATAGGTTTTTGCAGCACGATTAAAACTTTTTCTTTTATATTCTTTATTTATCATTGTTTATAATTAAAGCTTAACAAAACTTCCTTAATAAAATCTTTTGGATGACTTAAAAATGGAATATGGCCAGCACTCTTAAATATCCTAAGTCTTGAATTTTTAATTTTACTTTGCATATATATTGAAGCCTCTTTTGGCGTTAGTCTGTCACAATCTCCAGCAATTAGTACAGTAGGTACTTTTATATTACTTATAGTTTTTGTTAAATCAGTTTTTTTTAATATTTCTAATGCCGATTTTAGTGATTTTATTTTAGGGGGTGCCTTACTAATAAATGCTTCATGTAGTCCCTTCATAAGTTCTTTCCTATTATTAGAATCAATTAGCTGAAGCATAAAAAATTGATTTAGGGTTTTACTCCAGCTATCTACTAATTGATCATTAAATTTATTCAATAAACTTTCCTCTACACCTAAGCTCCAATTTTTTTTATTAATAAAGCATGGAGTGGAGGCAACAAGAAATAATCTAGTGACATTTTTTGGGTATTTTTCATAATATTTTAGAGCAATTATTCCCCCAAGCGACCACCCCATTATTGATATTTTCATTGGTAAATTAATATAAAGCTGATCAACTAAATTAGTTAGAGAATAATCCTCTATCTCTTCACTCTTGCCCATTCCAGGTAAATCTACAATGTATAATTTATAGTATTTTGATAAGTCATCCTCAATAATTTCCCATATTCTTCCTGACATTCCCCAGCCATGTATTAGTAGTAATGGCTCCCCATCTCCGATAATTTTAATATTCATTGAATTAACAAATAATTAATAGTTGATGCTAGCTTTTTTATATCTTTCTTAGTATGGAGCGCAGATATTGATACTCTTAACCTGGATGTACCAGCAGGAACTGTTGGAGGCCTTATCACAGGGACTAAAAATCCTAGCTCTAATAGCTGCGAAGAAATAGAAATAGCCCTCTCAAGATCGTTAATTACAATTGGTTGAATTGCTGTCTTTGAGGATGTTAAGGTTGATTTTTTGAATATTTCTAATCTAAATAATTCTATTAGTGATTTTAATCTTTCTCTTAACTTCATATCTTTCTTAATAATATTCATTGATGTTATTGCCCCTGAGGCAATATAAGGTGGTGCTGCAGTCGTATAGATATAAGGTTTTGATTTTTGTATACAATATTCAATAACCTCTTTCTTGGCACATAGGATAGCTCCTGAAACACCAATTGATTTCCCAAGTGTAAACATGTATGTAATTCTATTTCTTGACTCATTGCTGAGGAGTCCTTCATCTTCATAATATTCTAAAATTCCTTGGCCACTGCTACCCAAAATTCCATATCCATGTGCATCGTCAACATATAGCGTTGCATCATATTTTTCACATAAATAAACTATCCCTGGTATGTCAGCAATATCTCCATCCATGCTAAATACTCCATCTGTTACTATTAATTTTCGTTTAATTAAATTGCCTTTAATTAGTTTTTCAAGGTGATTTAAATCAAGATGATTGTAACGAATCAATTTCGCCCTACTTAGTATTGCAGCTTCATTTAATGATGCATGATTTAATTTATCAGAAAATATTGCGGAATTTCGATTACATAGTGACCCAACTGCGCCGATATTTGCCATATAGCCTGTTGAATAAAATAAGCCCCTTTCGAACCCAGTCATCTTGGCCGCCTCTATTTCAAGGTTATTGTGCGATCCAAAGTGACCCGAGATAAGATGGGAGGCTCCTGATCCATTCCCATACTTTTTTAGGGAACTAATAATGGAAGATTGTACAATTTTATTCTGCGAGATTCCAAGATAATCATTACTTGCAAAATTAAGGAGCCACTTTCCATCAATAAGAACTCTAGCCTTATTAATGTCTTGTATATTATTTCTTAATCTAAATAGTTGGCTATTTTTTAGTTGGTCTAATTCATCATTAATTTCATCAAACATTATTTATTATATTGTTTTCAAATCAAGTCTTTTAAACAACAATTGATCTTTTTCAACATTAGGATTACCTGTAGTTAAAAGTTCTTCCCCATAAAAGATTGAATTTGCACCTGAAAAAAATGCTAACGACTGAATGCCATCGTCCATTATCTCTCTTCCCGCCGAAAGGCGAACAAAGCTATTTGGCATCGTAATTCTTGCGACAGCAATTGTCCTAATAAAGTCAAAGTGATCGAAAGGATCTATTCCCATAAGTGGAGTACCTTCTACCTGGGTTAGTAAATTAATTGGGACACTCTCAGGCGGCTCTTCCATATTAGCTAACTGGGAAATCAATCCAATTCTATCGTCAAGGCTTTCACCAAGACCAACAATTCCTCCGCAACATACGTGAATATCTGCATTTCTAACATTTTCCAGAGTATCAAGCCGATCTTGATATGTTCTAGTTGAGATTATATCGCCGTAGTATTCAGGAGAGGTATCTAAATTATGATTATAATAGTCAAGGCCAGCGCCCTTCAATTGTTCTGCCTGATTGTTATTCAGCATTCCTAATGTTGCACAAGTCTCTAACCCTAATGCCTTAACTGAAACCACCATCTCTTTTACAAGATCAAGATCTTTTTGTTTAGGCTTTCTCCATGCAGCACCCATACAAAAACGGGATGCTCCAGCACTTTTTGCGGCCTTTGCAGACTCAATCACTTCATCAATTGAGAGTATTGGAGTATTTTCCACATCTGTCGAGTATCTTGCTGATTGAGGACAGTATCCACAATCTTCTGCACACCCGCCAGTTTTTATCGAAAGAAGAGTGCTCAGCTGAACTGCATTAGGATCAAAAGTTTTACGATGAACCTTATGAGCCATAAAAATCAGATCATTAAAAGGCATGTTAAATAAATCTGATATTGCCATTTTGCTCCACCTATCATTTTCCTCTGTTGAATTATTTTTTTTGACAAAATGAATAGTTTCTTCATGTGCATCAACATTAGACTGTGTCATATTAACCCCTAAATAATTGATTTTATTGTTATAATTAATATATACTTAATTGTTAAGTAATTTTACACTAATTTTTAACAACTGTATAAATTTTAATCATATGTTTAATATCGTTTTATTTGAGCCTGAAATACCACCTAATACAGGTAATATAATTAGGCTTTGCGTTAATACAAATGCAAATCTCCATCTTGTTAAACCACTAGGATTTGATTTGGATGAAAAACAAGTAAAACGTGCCGGCCTAGACTATCATGACATGGCAAACATTACTGTCCATGATAGTTACCAAAAATGTATTGATACCCTCAAAGGGAATAGAATATTTGCAGTTACTACAAAATCTTCAAAACACTACTATGAACCACTCTTCATACCTGGAGATATTCTGGTATTTGGGCCAGAAACTCGAGGTCTTCCAATTGAGGTATTAACAAACCCAGAAAACTCCATGAATATACGCATACCTATGGTGAAAAATAATCGTAGTATGAATTTATCAAATTCAGTTGCAGTGATTTTATACGAAGCTTGGCGTCAAAATAATTTTAACGAAGGAGTCTAATTCTCTTGCTTTATGGCCCTGTCAAGTAAATCGAGGACTGCGTCACGTGGTGATTTTCCATTATGTATAACGGCATTCACCTCCTGAGTAATTGGCATCTCAATCCCTAACTGTTTACTTCTCCCAATTACCTCAGCTGCAGTAAACACCCCTTCAGCAACATGACCAAGGCCAGTTAATATCTGCTCAAGAGCCTGTCCCTTTGCTAATCGCACACCAACCTCCCTATTCCGAGAATACTCTCCGGTACATGTAAGCACTAAATCACCAGCACCAGCTAAACCATTGAAAGTTTCTGGCTTGGCGCCTAACGCTACTCCAAATCTGCTAATTTCAGCTAGCCCTCTTGTTATAAGTGCAGCTCGTGCATTATTACCAAAACCCATTCCATCTGAAATACCCGAAGCAATTGCAATAACATTCTTTAATGCGCCTCCTACAGAAACCCCAATAACATCCTTACCTGTATACACTCTCATATTGCTATGATGAAATAATTTAGCAGCAATTGATGATAACTCTTCATTAGTAGATGCCATAGTTACCGCAGTAGGTAGCGACCTTACAAGTTCTGCGGCAAAACTAGGGCCTGAAATCACGCCAAAATTACAGCTATTATTAGCATTTGGACTGCCTAATACGTCGATTGCAACTTCATGTGGAAGCTTAGCAGTCCCTTTTTCAAGACCTTTATTCGCCCAAATAACAGGGATATTTTTATTTATTTTCTGAATATTCTCGAGAACAGACCTAAAGCCTGAGGTAGGAACAACAGAAATTATAATCTCAGCGCCTTCAATAGCAAGATCTAGATTGTTTTCTAATGTAAGATTTTTAGGGAAAATGAAATCCCCTAGATAAAGAGGATTAGCTCTTGATTTCTTCATCCCAGATATATGACTTGAATCTCTTGCCCACAAAACAACATTATGGTGCTTGGCAATATGTATAGCTAAAGCAGTACCCCACGCGCCCGCTCCAAGAACACAAACATTCATGAGCTAAATACCCCAGATATCGTTCGCAGAGACAAAGCCACTTAAGTCATTTAGCTCTGATTTAACATTAGCCCAGCCGTCAGTCACCAATGTTGATGATAATTTAAGCGCAACACTATCTTCAACATCAGCTACCCTATTACTACTCGATGAAGCTTTTTTATATATAGGAACTCCGAGCCTTAAAGTCATAACAGTTCTTTCAGAGCTAGTATCATTTTTTTTAATCCAACTAATTTTACCTTTATGATCCTTAACTTTAAGCCACTCCTTAAGGGTTACTAAAACTAACAATGGATAACCTTCAGTAATAATTAACTTTTTTTTTGTAGCTTCAGATGGTCCGTCAAATAAAATAGCTTTTTTAACTTTAACTGAGACGAAATCTGATGCTAAAACATTAAAAGAAAGAAAGAAGGGCAATAAAATAAAGAAAGAAAATTTTTTGTAGTAATTAATTAGCTTGGCCTGCACTTTCAGATGCTTGCTCTTGTTTCTGTTTTAGGTAAAGCGATTCAAAATTAATTGGATTCAAAAGAACAGAAGAAAATCCTGCCTTAACAACTAAATCTGAGATTGCTTCTCTGGCATATGGAAATAAAATATTAGGGCAAGTTATTGCTAGAACCATTTCAATACCCTCTTCAGGAACATTATTTAGCAAAAAAATACCAGCCTGTGTCACATCAACTAAAAAAGCCGTTTTTTCACCCTGCTTTGCACTAACTGTAACTTGCAATGAAACTTCAAAGTAGCCGTCAGATATAGGCTTGGCTGTGTTATTCAGCTCAATATCAATTTTTGGCGCATCATGTATTGTAAATATATCTGGTGCGTTAGGAACCTCAACAGATACATCTCCCAAGAAAATCTTTTCGATACTTAAACCAGCGGCATTATTCTGAGCCTGATCATCGCCTGCCGCCGCAGAAGCTTTTTTAGCTTTTGTTGTTTTACTTTGGTTTTTTTTATCTTCTGCCATTTTTAGTCCAATTGTTGATTAATAAAATAATATTGTAAGCTATTCTAGCTTTTATCATGAAAGTATTAACATAAATTCTTTAGAAATTAAACATCCAGCATCCTATCTAACTCGCCAGCATTATCTAATTTTCTTAACTCATCAAAGCCCCCTATATATTTTTCATTTATAAATATCTGAGGGACGGTTCTTTTGCCGGTCATTTCTATCATTTTGGTTAGCTCCTCTGGATTTTGATCAACATAGATTTTTTCTGATACATCGAATCCTTTACTTTTGAGTAAATTTTCAGCATTAGAGCAATAAGGACAAAATTGACTTGTATACATTATAATATTTTTCATAGATTACTCATTAGCAATTGGAAGTTGCTCCTTAATCCAGGCATTTATTCCGCCCTCAATACTAACAACATTATAAAGCCCTAAGTTAATAATCATATTAACTGCCTGCTGAGATTTAATTCCGTTTTGGCAATAAACAACAATTAGCTTTTTTGAATGTCTCTTAATTATATTAATCTTATCGGGGATATCCTCTAACTTTATGTTGTTAGCATTTTGCAGGTGGCCTAATTTAAAATCTTGCTCACCTCGGACGTCAATCAAAAAAGAAGGTTGTCGGTTCATCATTAGTACAGAATTCTTAGATGTTATTGTTTTTCCTCTGCCCCCAGATACGATATTCGGGAAAATTAATAAAAGCCCAGATATAGTTACAAGGGCAATTAAAAAAATGTGATCAAGAAGAAAGTCCAATGATAAATCCTTTGATATAGAAAACTATTATTTATTAGTCGTGGTTAAATTTAAAAGAGGCATTATAATCTAAGTACTTAACATTAAAACAACTATTATTATAATTCAATGCAAAATAACCCTATAGTACTTGTCATATTAGACGGATTTGGACATAACGAGAGCAAAAAGCATAATGCAATCCTTCAGGCTAATACTCCAAATTTGGATGAGTTAAAAAAATTGCACCCTCACACCCTCATTAATGCTTCTGAATCCGAGGTTGGTCTTCCTGATGGTCAGATGGGGAACTCAGAAGTTGGTCATTTAAATATTGGTTCGGGCCGTATTATTCCTCAGGACCTAGAGCGAATAAATGTAAGTATTGAGACGAATGAAATTTTTGAACACTCAGCATTAATTGAAAATTTCAATACTCTATCTTTGAAAAATAATTCCCTTCATCTTTTCGGGCTACTATCAGATGGTGGTGTTCATAGCTATATTAATCATTTTAAAGCTATATTAAAAATGGCTAAGCAACAAAATGTCAAAAAAGTTTATATTCATGCTTTTTTGGATGGGAGAGATACCCCTCCAAGAAGTGCAAAAAAATATATTACGATTTTAGAAAACTACTGCTCGAAAATTTCTATCGGTAAAATAATCTCAGTGTGTGGTCGATTTTATTCTATGGATCGTGATAAAAGATGGGAAAGAACAGAGGCAGCTTATGATCTTATTATAAATTCTAAAGCTAATTTTTATGCCAATAGCGCTATTGAGGCACTTGAATTAGCTTACCAAAAGAATGAAACAGATGAGTTTATCTCACCCACTATAATTAAATCTGATGATACAGAGGTTAAAATCCAAGAAAATGACTCTGTCGTCTTTATGAATTTTAGATCGGATAGAGCTAGACAGATTACAGATGCAATTCTTAATGATAATTTTGATGGCTTCCAAAGAAATAGGCGAGTCAGGAATCTTACTTACTTTACGCTTACAAACTATGACGAGAATCAAAAAAAGGCTATTCCAATATTTTCATCGATTAAAGTAAAAAATACGCTGGGAGAGTTCGTTTCAGGTTTAGGTAAAACACAACTACGTATTGCTGAAACTGAAAAATATCCTCATGTAACATTTTTCTTTAATGGAGGAGAGGAAAGGCTATATGAAGGTGAAGATAGAATACTAGTAAGTTCCCCAAAAGTAGAGACTTACGATCTTAAGCCAGAAATGAGCGCTTATGAAATAACTGATAAACTTTCTGCAGCAATTAAATCAAAAAAATATGACCTTATAATTTGTAACTATGCAAACAGCGATATGGTAGGACATACTGGGATCTTAAGTGCCGCTATAAAAGCAATAGAGGCTCTTGATGTGTGTATAGGAAGAGTAACTAAAGCTATTAAGGGCGTTGAAGGTCATCTTATCATTACTGCTGATCATGGGAATGCTGAACTGATGACAGATGAAATTAATCAACAAGCCCACACACAACACACGACAAACCTTGTACCGTTTATCTATGTAGGGAAAAAATCAAAATTAAGGAGTGGAGGTAAGTTATCAGACATCGCTCCAACCATATTGCATATAATGGATAAGGAACCACCAAACGAAATGACCGGAATAAACCTAATTAACTTTGATGAATAAAAGCACTATTAAAATTCACACTTTAGCTCTTGTAGTAATAATTCTTCTACAGCTATATCCAAGAATTGGTATAGCAGATAATTCAGTCTCGAATAAAAAGAGTGATCTAGTTGAGATTAAAAAAAATATTGATGTTATCAATAAAAAAATTAAAAAGAATACTGAAGTAAAAAAAACATTAGCCAAAGAACTTAAGAGGGAAGAAAAAAAGATTAGCGGTACGAAAAGAGAACTTTATCAAATTAAAAAAAAGGTTAAAAAAAATTCAAAAAATCTAAATAAACTTAAGAAAAGACTTAGAGTGCTTAATAAAGAGATTAAAGAAAAAAAGGAAATTTTATCCCAACATTTTTATAGAACCTATACTCAAGGAGACCCATCTCAAATTCAAATGATACTTGAAGGGTCAAACCCCAATAAAATTTCACGTGACATAGAATATATTCGATTATTTACGTCATCAAAAAATAAGAATATTAATGAAATAAAAAAAAAATATAAGGAGCTTGATAAAAATAAGAAAAAAACAAATACAACATTAAAAAAAGTTGTTTTACTTAAAAAAAATAAGGAAAAGAAGGCTAAGCAGCTAATTAAGCAAAAGAAGAAGAAATCTAAGATTTTAAAAAAAATTAATAATAAAATTACAACCCAAAAAAAAATAAAAACAAAACTAATTGGTGACGAAAAAAAACTGACAAACCTGATTACCAACCTAATTAATAAATCAATTGAAAATTCTAAAAAGATAAAAATTCAAAGTAAAACGAGTACAAATAAGAAAAATATTCCATACCAAAAATTTAATGGTATTAATTTTAAAAAACTTAAAAGAAAATTAAATTTACCTGTTATTGGAAAAGTTATTTATAAATTTGGTAAGAAAAGACCAGCTACTGGAACTCGGTGGAAAGGTATATTTATTAAAGCAAAAGAAGGTAATGAAGTTTATGCAGTTGCTAAGGGGCAAATTGTTTTTTCAGACTGGTTAACAGGATACGGAAATATTATTATCATTAATCATGGTAAAGGCTATATGAGTCTTTATGGAAATAATCAATCATTACTCAAACAGTCCAATGAAATTGTTATGGGGGGCGATGCTATTGCTCTTGTAGGCAATAGTGGCGGAAATAAATCTAATGGCGTATATTACGAGTTAAGAAAAAATAGTAAGCCATTCAATCCTCTAAGCTGGACAAAAAAGTAGCATTTTTTAATTTAATCACCAATATAATGAATATTAATTTTCCTAGAAAAATTCTGTAATCGATGTTCAAATATAAAAATACCTTGCCACTGACCAAGCAATAATTTTCCACTTTGAATAGGAACTGATAGATTAGTCTGAGTTAAGGCAGTTCTTATATGTGAAGGCATATCATCTTTTCCCTCTGCGGTATGAATAAATAATTCATCTCCGTCTGGCACCAACCTATCAAAAAAATTCTTTAGGTCGACTAAAACATCAGGATCGTAGTTTTCATTAATTAATAAGCTTGCAGAAGTATGTAAAATTTGTATGGTTAATAATCCATTTACTATGTCTTGTTTTTTTATCCAACTTTTGATATCTGCAGTAATATCGTACAAATCTCGTCCAGTGGTCTTTTTATTGAGTTCACCAAAACTTTGCTTAATTTTTTCTTCGGTATTTTTTTTTATATCACACATAATCTCTTTTTTTATACATATCATAAACTAGAAGCGCTGCACCAACACATATCGCGCTATCTGCTATATTAAACGCAGGCCAATACCAACTTTCAATGTGAAGATAAATGAAATCAATCACGTAACCCAACCTAATTCGATCAATTAAATTTCCTAATGCTCCTCCCAGGATCAGGAATAAACCCAGGGAAATTATTGGTTTATTTTTAATTTTCATGAGCATAAAAATGATCCATACGATGGCAATTAATGTTATAAAAATTAAAAAATACCGCTGCCATCCCCCTGAATTATGCAAGAAACTAAATGCTGCTCCAGAGTTATGGAAGTTAACAACTTTGAAGAATGGAGATATTGAAATATAGCTCTCAAAAGGTATATATCTTGCTATCAATAATTTAGTGGCTTGGTCTAAAACAAGTATTAAAATACTTATTAGGGAAAATTTAAGCATATTTCCTTAATTCACCTTGCCCAAATAAGTTTGAGAAGCATCTTTTGCATAGACTTGAGTGATCTTTTATTGACCCAACCGACTCATCATAATGCCAGCAACGATCACACTTTGAATGTGGTGATGCATAAACATAAATTTTAGTTTCGCCCTCAGCTTCTTTTATGCTGACTGAAGATGTAATAAATATATACTTTAAATCTTCTTGAAAACTCAAAAGGTGCTTATAGATGCTAGGCTGAGTAACAATTTCTAGAGTAGCCTGAAGTGACGAGCCTACTTCACCCTTTTCTCTAATCTCTTCGATTTTTTTGTTAGCTAAGTTTCTAATTTCTATTATCACTTTCCATGCTTCAAGCTCTTCTTTTGTTAATGTATGGGCGGGGATATCGTACCAATAATCAGAAAAAATAGTATTCTTATGATTTTTATTTGTAATCTCCCAAACTTCCTGCGCCGTAAAGCTTAGAATAGGAGACATTATACGAATAAGTGATTGAGTTATATGATGAAGAGCCATTTGGGCAGACCGTCTTTCTTTTGAGTCTTCACCTAATGTATATAGTCTGTCTTTAAGTACATCAAGATAAAAGCCTCCCATGTCTTCAGAACAAAACGATACAAACTTTTGAATTGCTAAATAGAATTCAAAATTCTCATAGTCTTTAAGAATCGATTCTTGGAGCTCATCTAATAAAAACAAGCTATATTTATCGATGGAAACCATTTGAGAGACATCAAGTGACATACTTTTATGATCAAAATCATCTAGATTCGCACATAAAAATCTTAGGGTATTTCTTATTCTCCGGTAACTTTCGGATACACGCTTCATGATTTCATCCGAGATATTTAATTCTCCGGAATAATCGGTTGAGGCCACCCATAGCCTTAATATATCTGCGCCATATTGGTCCATTATTTTTTGTGGGGCTATGACATTTCCTTTTGATTTACTCATCTTATAACCTTGCCCATCCACTACAAAACCATGGGTTAGCAAGGCACGGTAGGGAGCCTCACCGCTGATAGCACAGCTGGTTAATAAGCTTGACTGAAACCAACCTCGATGTTGATCTGAGCCTTCTAAATAGAGATCAGCCGGACTAGATAATTCCTCTCTTGGCAATAATACAGATTGATGCGTTGTTCCAGAATCAAACCAAACATCTAATGTATCTTTAATCTTGATATATTGACCCACCTCATCACCCAGAAGAATTGACGGATCCATATTGAACCAAGCATCAATTCCATTTTTTTCAATCATTGTTGCAACAATATCAAAAAACTCTTCTGTTCTTGGGTGTGGTAGATTTGTATCTTTATTTAGGAAAATAGGTATAGGTACACCCCAATTTCTTTGTCGAGAAACACACCAATCTGGTCGATTCTCAATCATAGATTCGAGTCTCTTTTTCCCCCAACCAGGGAAAAATTTAGTCCCAAGAACTGCTTTATAAGCAAAATCCCTCAATGACTTATTGTCTTTACCCTTATGATTCATGCCTATAAACCACTGGTGTGTTGCCCTAAAAATAATGGGTGATTTATGTCTCCAGCAATGCGGGTAGCTATGCTGATGCTTTTCATTGAGAAGTAATCTATTATTTTTAGCTAGTACTTCTGACACAATTGGGTTTGCTTTCCAAACAGATTCACCAGCAAACAATGGGACATTCTTCTTGAATCTTCCCTATTCATCAACGGGGTTCTCAACTGGTAAGTTATACCTAGCTCCCACAATATAATCATCAATTCCATGCGCGGGAGCTGTATGAACTAAGCCAGTTCCAGCTTCAGTCGTTACATGGTCACCACAAATAATTGGTACTAATTTTTCAAGAAATGGGTGAAAGAACATTGTTCCTTCTAGCTGACTCCCTTTACATGCTCCAAGCTGAACGGACTTAAACTTATACTTACTTAGCCTCTCCTCTGCTAGGTCAGTAGATAAAATTAAAAGCTTTTCATCGGCTTCATAAATACCATAATCAAGTTCAGGGTGAACTGATATGGCTTCATTTGCTGGCAGTGTCCAAGGTGTAGTTGTCCAGATCACAGCCATAATTTCTTTCGAGGAAGTAATCCTAAATATTTTTTCTAATTTTTTATGGTCAGATGAAATAAAACCCACATCAATCGCAGGTGATTCTTTGTCTTCATACTCAACTTCTGCCTCTGCTAGAGCAGAGCTGCATTCTGTACACCAATGAACCGGCTTACTTCCTTGGTATAAAAAACCATTTTTATATATTTTTCCAAGAGAGCGGACAATATCTGCTTCAGTTTTATAATTGAGAGTTAAGTAAGGATTATCCCAGTCACCTAGTATTCCTAAGCGCTGAAAGTCTTTTTTTTGCTTTTCAACTTGCTCCAAAGCATACGAACGACATAATGCCCGAAATTTAGTTGGGTCAATATTTTTTCCATGTTTTTTTTCCACAACTAATTCTATCGGTAATCCATGGCAATCCCATCCTGGGATATATGGTGAATCATACCCAGAAAGAATTTTTGATTTGACAATAAAATCTTTTAAGATCTTATTAACCGCATGCCCGATATGAATATCTCCATTTGCATAAGGAGGCCCATCATGCAGGATATACTTTTTATTTTCTTTTCTAGACTCAGAAACCTCTTTGTATAGATTACGTTTATTCCACTTATTAACCCAATCTGGCTCTCTCTTAGCAAGATTACCTCTCATTGGAAATATTGTATCCGGGAGATTTAATTTATATTTATTTTTTTCTGTCATAGCTTTCTATATATTTTTTTACTTTCTCTATATCAATTGGAATTTGTTTTTTTAATTCATCAATACCATTAAATTTTAATTCATCTCTTATTTTCTTCAAAAACGTTACATGGACATGCTCTCCGTAAACATCATCTGAAAAATTAAATAAATGTACCTCAAGGTGAAGCTTAGAAATTCCACCTATGGTTGGCCTAGTGCCTAAGTTCGCTACCCCAAAATTACTTCCCAATTTTACAGCAAACACACCCTTTAATGGCGGTCGATTATGAAACATATGAATATTAGCGGTAGGAAAACCTATTTCCCTTGCTAATTTGTTACCGTGAATAACTTTTCCTGAAATAGAATATGGTCTACCCATAAGTAGCTCAGCTCGTATAAAGTCTCCCTCATAAAGACTCTTTCTAATTTCGGTGCTTGATATCCTTTGTTTCCCAGATGTAATTTCTTTTACCCCAATAACCTCAGTTAATTCTTTTGAGATATTTTTTATAGTTCCCTCACGTTTATTTCCAAATTTAAAATCTTCACCCACTACAACTAACTCAGCTTTTATTACTCTTAAAATATTAAGAAATTCATCAGACCTAATCTCGGAAAATTTTTTAGTAAATTTAATTATATAAACCCTATCTATTTTTAGTTCATCAAAAAACTCTAACTTTTCTCTAAGACTTATAATTCTAGCGGGGGCACTTTCAGGTGAGAAAAATTCTTTTGGATGGGGATCAAAAGTTATCACAGCTGTTTCAAGGTGTCTTTTTTTTGATTCAAATATAAGTGTTTCTAATATTTTTTGATGGCCCAAGTGTAGACCATCATAATTACCTATGGTGACTGCACATGCAGTATTAGCTGTTGGTAAATGTCTAAATACCTGCATAAATTATATAATCTTTTTATTAAGTAATTCTTTGATATTAATACCCAAAAAGAACAAGGCCGCAAAGTAAACGGCTGAACCCGAACCAACTAGAAAGAATAGTCTTGATATCTTGCTAAATAGACCAAAGGATGCCCAGTCATCTATTGTACCTCTTGTATACAATAAGAAAAGAGCCATAATGATAAGAGCAATCATGATTTTAATTAAAAAAGAGAACCACCGAGCCTCTAATTTAAAGGCTTTATATTTTCTTAAAAAATAGAAAAGTAGCCCCGCATTTATGCATGCCCCTAGTCCAACTGCAAGCGCCAAACCTGCATGCTTAAAGTAGCCAATAAATATTAAATTCATGAATTGCGTGCAAAATAAAGTAAAGATAGCAATTTTTACTGGAGTTTTAATATTCTGTTGAGCATAGAATGCTGGGGCGAGAACCTTGACCAAAATTAAACCAATCAAACCAATGCTATAAGCAATGACTGCATATTGTGTCATGACTACATCATTCTGAGTGAATGCACCATAAAAAAATAATGTAGATATGATTGGTATAGACAATAGACCTAATGCAACTGCTGCAGGAGCACCAAACAAAATTGCTAATCTTAGACCCCAATTAATTAACCTAGAATACTCTAATAGTTTATTGTCAGAAAAACTTTTTGAAAGGCTAGGCAATAAAACAGTACTTAATGCGACACCTAAAACACCTGCAGGGAACTCCATCAGTCGATCGGCATAATAAAGCCAAGAAACACTGCCAGCTGCCAAAAAAGAAGCAAAAATTGTATTTATCAATAATGAAATTTGGGTAATTGAAACTCCAAGAATCGCAGGGATCATTAACTTCATCATTCTCCAAAGTCCTGGCTCGTTAAAATCAAAATCGGCTTTTGGGATACAATCAATTTTAGATAAAAATGGTAATTGAAATAGTAGTTGTAGAATTCCTCCAATAAAGACAGCCCACGCCAAAACAAATACTGGCTCAGAAAATGAATTTGAAAAAAATAATGCAGCCACTATGAACGATACATTTAGCCAGACTGGGGTAAAAGCAGGGACATTATACTTTCCAAAAGTGTTTAAAATACCTCCTGCCATTGACACTAATGAAATAAGAAGTATATAAGGAAAGGTAATTCTTAATAATGAAGTTGTTAGCTCAAATTTATTGGGGTCACTACTAAAACCTGGGGCACTAATATAAATTAACCAAGGGGCTCCAAAAATACCAATTAATGTAACCACAACTAATATAATTGCCAGCAAAGTCGCGACTTTATTTATCAATGAATCCACATCACTTTTAGATTTTTTGGCCTTATATTCGGCTAGGATAGGAATAAAAGCTTGAGTAAATGCTCCTTCAGCAGAAATTCTTCTCAATAAATTTGGAATTTTAAAAGCAACAAAAAAAGCGTCAGTAGCTATACCTACCCCAAAAGTCGAAGCAATGATACTATCTCTCAAGAAACCAAGAATCCTTGAAAGGGTAGTCATTCCGCTTACATTGGCTAGTGTTTTAGATATATTCATTAGGCACTATTAAATAAGTAATTAAAATTTTAACATGTTCATTATTATGTTCCGATACTATACAAAGAATGAAATGACAAAACACTATAACTACTTGTATCTATCAAAGAAAATATATAGAATACGAGGTTATTTCAAGTATGTATATATAAGGATTTACTCTATGGCAAATACATCACAAGCCAAAAAACGTGCAAGACAAAATGATACAGTAAGAGCTCACAATGCAAGTCTCCGGACAATGCTAAGAACGGCATTAAAAAAAATTGTTAAGGCAATTCAGGCTGGGGATAAAAAAGTTGCTAAAAAACAATATGACGAAAATATATCCCTGATTGATCGAATTGCAGACAAGAAAATTATTCATAAAAATAAAGCTGCTCGCCACAAATCTAGGCTTAATACAGCCATTAAAGCACTTTAATTAAGAACACTTTAATCTTTATTCTCTTTGTTTGAGAGTAAAGATTTTATTTTTTTTGCCCTCATTAAAATACTGTCCGCGTCATTTCCTATAACCGTAAAATGACCCATTTTTCTTCCAGGTCTTGCCTCACTTTTACCATAAATATGAAGCACTTCTTTAGAGGAACCTTTAAATATATCAAAGTTTGGTGGATTTAATTCACTATTTCTGAACCAGACATCTCCTAATAAATTGACCATCACTGCTTTTGTTGTTAATTTCGGTTTGAAAAGTGGGGTATCTGTTAAGGCGAATACCTGATAATCGAATTGATTAAAATCACAGGAGTCTAGAGAGTGGTGGCCTGAGTTATGTGGGCGAGGAGCAACCTCATTAATATAAATTTTTTCGTTTGAAATGAAGAACTCAATCGCCATAACTCCGATATAATTTAATTTTG
>Ga0115004_10000326_pt1 | contig 35383 bp, 34 predicted proteins | sample ArcticOcean_MG_C_10_FD_88737 | JGI IMG/M metagenome (GOLD analysis project Ga0115004, IMG submission 88737) | Marine microbial communities from western Arctic Ocean - ArcticOcean_MG_CB11_90 | ecosystem: Environmental > Aquatic > Marine > Oceanic | place: Arctic Ocean: Canada Basin | collected... | reverse complement strand
CACCGAGCAAATTGGAAAAATAGAGATAGAAAAAACTTCTCAAAAATATTTAAATAGTGAAATATCTTTCAAATAAAAATGGTTTTTTAGGAATTGATAATAAAGTCAGTTTTAAAGAAAGGGTTGTAGTTGTTCCTTTCGGACTTGAGAAAACAGTTAGTTACGGAGGAGGCACAAGAAATGGACCAAAAGAAATTATTAAAGCTTCTCATCAAGTAGAATTATATGATGAGGAACTACATTGCGAACCGTATAAAAAAATTGGTATTAAAACTTTAAAGCCATTCAAGATTGATAAGAATATTAAAAAAGCTCTTAATAAGATGTCTAAAATAAATCAGGAAATTTTAGATAAAAAACTTTTTCCGATGACTTTTGGCGGAGAACATTCCATTACCCCTGGCTGCATTTCTCCATTTGTAAAAAAATATAAAAAAATTTGCTTATTACATTTTGATGCACATGCAGATTTAAGAGAAAGTTACAATGGTGAAAAATTTTCACATGCATCAGCTATCAAAAGATGTCTAGATTATAAAAATGTGTCTATTATTTCTTTTGGCATTAGAAATATTTCTGAAAGTGAAATATCTTTTTTAAAAAAAAATAAAGCTAGAATTAATATTTTTTGGGCTAAAGATAAATTAAGGTGGGATTTAAAAAAATTCAAAAAAATGATAAAAAACAAAAATGTTTACATAACTTTTGATGTTGATGGTCTAGATTCAGGCATCATGCCTGCAACAGGAACTCCTGAACCAGGCGGATTATTGTGGGATGAAACTTTGAATATCATTAAAATTGCTACAAAAAATTCAAACATTGTTGGTGCTGATATTAACGAATTGTCACCAATTAAAGGTTTTAATTCTTATAATTTCCTAGTTGCAAAACTTGCCTATAAAATACTCTCTTATACTTTTGAATTTAAGAGTTAGTAAAATCTTCTGGCCTCCAGCTAATAATAACTAGGCCTCCTCCTAACTCTCCATTACTTCTAAAAAGTAATTTAGCATTTTTTCTTTCCAATAAAGTTTTTCCTAGAAATGTTCCTAATCCAAGTCCTGAGTTTAAACTTAATTCTTTTGATTTTGATTTAATGTAAGGTTCACCAATTTTTCCTATTATATCTTCTGGAATTCCAGGACCATCATCATTTATTTTAATTTCTATTGTGCTGTCATCACTTCTTAAATCAATTTTAACTTTACTTTTAGAAAACTTGACTGCATTCCCAATAAAATTTCTCAAACCATAAACTAACTCTGGTGCCCGTTTAATGTTAATTTTGTTTTTATCTTCATCAGATATTAGACTTATCTTTATTTCAGAAATTTCTTTGAATGAAATTATAATTTCCTCTAACAAATCTTCTACTTTTACTATGTTAATGAATTGATCATCCTCTATTTCTTTTCTAGAAATTTTACGCAAGATGTCACTACACCTTTTAGATTGGCTAACTAATAACTCAAGATCTTTAGCGTGTTTGGATTTATCTCCAATTTCTTTTTTTAACTCTTTTGCTACGACTGAAATAGTTGCCAGAGGCGTTCCTAGTGAATGAGCTGCGGCAGCCGCCAAACCCCCCAACGAATCAAGCTGGTATTCTCTTGCCATAACCTGCTGAAGTTTTTCTAAAGCTTCGGATCTTTTTTTAGTTTCTCCCGAGAATCTTATTCCAAAATAACTTAAAAAAATAAGTCCTATAATAATAGAAATTAAAATACCTTCTAAATAGTATTCTGGAAAACTAAATCGATAAGCATCTAAACCAGGTAAAATTTCATGATAATTTTTTAAAAAAAATAGTAAAATTATAGTTAATGTTCCTAAAATTATAGTAGTTCCCATGCTAAGAAAAGTTGAGGAAACAATTGAAGGCACAATCATAAGGAATGAAAATGGATTGGAGATTCCGCCCGTTAAATAAAGCAAAAATGTTAATTGAAATAGATCGTAGATAAGAAAAAATCCAGCGTATAGGTCTTTTAATTGATTTTCTTTTATTTTGAATTGTAAAATTAAATTTGTAATTGAACCTACTAAAACAATACTGTGTACAGCTACTATAGGAAGTTCTAATTTTAAATAATAGTAAACAAAATTTATAGCGATTAATTGACCTACGATAGCAATCCATCTTAATATAACTAACGTTTTTTTGTCTAGATGGAGGTTCTCTTCTAGTCTAAATAGAGTAGAAAAATTCATTTTAGAAATTAAATGTCTAAATTAGCAACTTCTAAAGCATTGCTAGTAATAAATTCTTTTCTTGGAGCTACATCATCTCCCATTAAAATATCTATAATTTTTTGATCTTCTTTTGACTTTTCTTTTGAACCTTTCGAGTACTGAATTTTTAATAACGTTCTATTTTCTGGGTTAAGAGTTGTTTGCCAAAGTTCTTCTGGGTTCATTTCACCTAATCCCTTAAATCTTTGTATGCTAAGTTTTTGTCTTTGTTCTTCCATAAATTTATTAAATTCAGCTGAACCTTTTTTGATTTTTTTATCAGCCTTTTCTGAGATTTTAAGAATATATTCTTCCAAATTTTTTTCATCTTTAATATAAACACTTTTTGTACCTTTGGTGACTTTAAACAAAGGTGGTTGTGCTAAATACAAATGCCCATTTTCAATTAATTGATTAAATGGGTGATTATTAAAAAAAGTAAGCAATAATGTTCTTATATGTGAGCCATCTACATCGGCATCTGTCATTATTATAATTTTATCATATCTCAAATTTTCTATGTTAAAATCTTTAGAACCAGTTCCTAATGCATTAATCAAAGTTACAACTTCATTAGATGACATCATTTTAGCTAACGCCTTTGTCGAGTAGTCATTACTACCTCCATTTGGCTTATGTTTATTAGACACATATGTGTTTAAAATTTTGCCTCTTAGAGGTAACACAGCTTGATATTCCCTTGATCTTCCTTGTTTTGCGGATCCACCTGCGGAGTCTCCTTCGACTATATATAACTCAGTTCCTTCTCTTTTCGAAATTTGACAGTCAGCGAGTTTGCCGGGTAGGCCGGAAAGTTCAAAAGTTCCTTTTCTTCTCACGCTATCTCGTGCTTTCCTTGCAACATCTCTTGCTACGGCTGCTTGAACAATTTTTTCTAAAATATTTTTAGTAACAGATGGGTTTTGGTCAAACCAAGTTGAAACTTTTTCATTTATAACACTTTCAACAATTAATCTTACTTCTGAAGAAACTAATTTATCTTTGGTTTGTGAAGAAAATTTAGGATCTGGCATTTTGATAGACAAGACAGCTACCAAACCTTCTTTAATATCATCACCTGAAATACTAACTTTATTTTTTTTAATTAAGTTTGTATCGTTTGCATATTTATTAACTACTCTTGTTAATGCGCTTCTAAAACCAAGAAGGTGGGTGCCTCCATCTTTTTGATGAATATTATTAGTGAACGGCAAAACATCCTCTGAATAACCAGAGTTCCACTCAAACGCACATTCTACGACAACTTTTTCTTTTTCGGCAATTACAAATATTGGTTTTTTAAATACAGCAATTTCGTTTTTATTTACTAATTGTGTTTTTTTTTGATTAATAAATTCTACAAACTCTAAAATTCCACCTTCATATTTATTTATATATTCCTTAGGCTTTGCTGGGGTATTATCTGTTAAAATAATACTTATCCCTTTATTCAAAAACGCTAATTCACGCATCCTTTTTTGTAAAATTGATGAACTAAATTTTGTTATACTGAATATTTCTTTTGAAGGCAAAAAAGTTAGCTTAGTTCCAGTTTTTTTTGTTTTTCCTATTTCTTTTAAAGGTTTTAAGGAATTACCATCTTTAAAAGTTATTAAAAATTCTTTTCCATTCCTAAAGATATTAAGATCTAATTTTTCAGAAAGCGCATTAACTACAGACACGCCAACTCCATGCAAACCCCCTGAAACTTTATAAGAGTCATGGTCAAATTTTCCACCGGCATGTAGTTGAGTCATAATTACTTCTGCTGCAGACATTTTTTCTCCTTTGTGCATATCTACAGGTATGCCTCGTCCATCATCTTCTACGGTTATTGTACCATCCTTATTTATGGCGACAGAAATATTTTTACAATGGCCTGCTAGTGCTTCGTCTATAGAGTTATCGACTACTTCGAAAACCATGTGATGGAGACCAGAGCCATCATCTGTATCACCAATATACATACCCGGTCTTTTTCTAACGGCGTCTAAACCTTTAAGAACTTTAATCGAGTCCGCACCGTATGACTGCGCTGGTATTTTTTCTAAATTTTTTGACATTTATTAATGATTTTTAACTAGTTATTATATCATTTTTTTGATTTGATATGAAATAAAGATAGATGCTTACCTTAAATTATCCATTAATAGCAGGAGTTTTAGACCAAATATAAAAAAAATAAGGTGAATTAGCTAGATTAGATTTTCATAGGCATTACGACATAATAACTATTCTTGTCGGACATATCTTCAACTAAAACAGGAGATGTAGGATCTTTTAAATTTATTTTTAGATTTTTATCCTCAACCTCAGAAGCGATATCTGTCAAATATTTTGAATTAAAACTAATAATCATTTCATCTCCTGTAAAATTTGATTTAATAACTTCGTTTCCTTCACCAGAATTAGTACTATTTACAGAAAATTTAATATTATCTTTTTCTAAATTTAACTTTACCCCCTCTTTCCTGTCTAAAGAAACTGTAATGACTCTTTCGATAGCCTGGACAAAGTCAGATGAATTAACTGTTAGAGTCTTGTCATTACCGGCTGGAACTACTTTTCTGTAATCTGGAAACTTTCCGTCTATTACTTTGGAAGTTAATTTAGCTTTTCCAATTTGAAACTGAATTTTACTTTCACTAGTTTGAATTAAAATCTTTTCATTTGTTTCAGCTAGTAAGTTACAGAGTTGAAAAACTGTCTTTTTTGGTAGAATTATTGAATGAAAATTTTTACCTTTGTCTATTTCAATACTACTTGAAGATAGCCTGTGACTGTCAGTGGCTACACCCGTTAGATAAGTTCTGTTGTGTGACTCTGTTAAATGTAAATAAATTCCATTCAAGTAATGTCTCGTGTCATCATTCGAAATAGATATTTTAGTTTTATTTAAAAGTGAAAGAAATTTAGATCTATTAAATGAAATTTCTTCATCTTTGAAATCATCAGCAAAATTTGGAAAATTGTCTATTGGTAGACACAAAAGATTAAAATCGGAACTGTCAGTTATCAAATTTAATTTATTTTCATTTTTCAAATCAAATTTTATTTCTGAATTTCCTGATATTTTTCTCAGAATATCATATAAGATTGTTGCAGAGGTAGTGGTAGCACCATCTTTAGTAATTTGAATCTCACCAAGTTCGTCAAAAAATACAAGATCTAGGTCAGTTGCAATTATTGACAATTTTCCATTTTTAGCACTAAGCAAAACATTGGAGAGAATAGGAAGTGTATTTTTTTTTTCAATAATTCCCTGAACAAGTGTTAATGATTTTAATAGTGCGTCTCTTTTAATTACAAATTGCATCCACTTTACTCTTCTAATAATATACTGTGAAGTTGTTCTATGTTTTTTTTCATTTCATCATCTTTTTCAGAAAGCCTTGTTATAGTTTTTACTGCGTGAATAACGGTTGTATGGTCTCTATTAGCAAAACGTCTACCGATCTCTGGTAAAGATCTAGTTGTCATTTTTTTTGCTAGGTACATTGCTATCTGCCTAGGTCTAGCAAGTGGTCTGGATCTTCTTTGAGACAACATTTCAGCCAATGGTATGTTAAAGAAATTTGCAGCTGCGTTCTGGATTTTATCTACTGTAATAATTTTGGCTTGGTTAAACACATCTTTAAGAATATTTTTACAATCGCTTATAGATAATATTTTCTTATGGATTCTGCTAAACGTAACTACTCTGTTTAAGACTCCTATCAACTCTCTAATATTAGTTTTGCTTTCTGTTGCTATAAAATTGATAACTTCTTCGCTTATGTTACTGCTTTCCTTAAATTGACTTTGAATATCCTCTATACGCCTCTTAATAATTTTTACTTTTAAGTCTAAATCTGGTGTGTCAATATCAACTACGAGACCACCAGCTAAACGAGATTTAATCCTCTCTTGAACTCTATCCAGTTTTAAAGGAGCTCTGTCAGCTGAGATAATTACTTGAGAACTTTTATCAATCAGACTGTTAAATGTATGAAAAAACTCTTCCTGCAAACCTTCTTTACCTCTAATAAATTGAATATCATCAATAATAAATACTGATGACTTTCTAAAAAAGTCTTTAAAATTTACCATGTCGTTTTTTTTTATTGATTTAATAAAATGATACATAAATCTTTCTGCGGAAATAAACATAACGTTTGTTTTTTTTTCTAGTTCAAGGCCTATGGCATTTAAAAGATGGGTCTTCCCTAGTCCTACTCCACCATAAATATAGAGTGGATTGTATCTAGATATTTGCTCACAAACTTTTTTTGAAGAAGATAATGCAATTTCGTTACTAGACCCAGAGACAAAATTATCAAAATTTAAATTAGGATTTAATCTGTTGTAGTTTAATATCGAATCTTTAATTTCAGCGACCTTATTAAAATCATCAATTTTAAAGACATCAACAGAATTAATTTTGTGTTCTTCTAAAATTTTAAATTCAACCCTGTTAATACTATTCTTAAAAGTTTTTAACTGAGATAATATTTTATCTAAGTATCTAGACACTATCCAGTCTCTAAAGAATCTAGTGGGCACGCCCAGAACTAAGTAATCGTTATATTCTTTCAACAAAGATATATTCTTCAACCAACTAGAGTATACCTCTGTGCCAAAATTTTTTTCGAATGAACTTTGAACATTTTCCCACGATAAAATATTTTCTTCCTCGGATAAAAATACTTCTTTTGTTTTTAGGGTTTTTTTTTCCATGTAAATGTTTTCTTAGAAACTATTATCTATTTTTTCTATCAGTTGATTACAAGAAATTTATTTTTAAATTTTAAAATAAATCGTTTCAGGTTGTATTTTTTATTTTTTAAAAAAATTTAAAGAAAGTTTTACAACTTTAAATTTAAAAACTAGATTTAGATTTTTTTTACTTTAAAATCTAAATGTAGTAAAATAATTAAACCTTAGGTTTAATTTTCAAACAACTCTAAAGTTTTACAAGTATAGGGTTAGTTTTTTATTTTTTTTGAAATTTTAGAAATTTTTCTTGACACTGTTTTTCTATTTATTGTGCCAGTTTTAGCGATCTTCATTAAAATTGACTGAAAGTCAGGGAAAAAAATTTTTATTTTATCTTTTTCTCCAACTTTTATTAGATCTTCCATTTTTTTTACTGCAGCTTTATATTTACTCTTTCGGAGACGATTAACTGTTGTTTGTTTAACTATTCGCCTAACTTTTCTAATAGCTGAAGCTGTATTTGGCATATTTTGATGATATATATCTCTTTAAAATATCAGGGTCAACTTCAATTATTTTTGGCACTTAGGACAAAAAAAAGATGAGCGATTAGAAGTATAAATCTTCTGAATGGTCCCTAAACAATTTTTTCTATTACATTTGCTTTTTTCTCTATCATATACATTAAACTTTTGTTGAAATTTACCGTTTTTACCCTCTGTATCAGCAAAATTTTTTATCGATGATCCGCCGTGAATAATAGCGTTTTTTAAAATTTTTTTTGTAAATTTAATAATATTTTCTAGCTCATCTTTTTTTATTTTTCTTACAATCCTAAGAGGATTTAACTTACATAAGAATAAAATTTCATTACAATATATGTTACCCAAGCCAGAAACAAACTTCTGATTCATTAATAGGTCTTTAATTATTATTTTTTTTCCAACAACATGTTTAACGCAATATTTTAAATTAAACTTTTTTGTTAAAGGCTCTGGGCCTAAAAATTGAAGATGCTCAGAATCGAAGATGTTTTTACTTTTTAATATTTTTAAAAAGCCAAATTTTCTCACATCGTTATAGATTAATTTAAAGCCTTGATTTAAATACAGAGTGAGATGATCATGTTTAGATTCATTTTTCTTTATAGAATAATAAAAGCTTGTTTTTTTTTTATTATTATTTTTGTCAATGATAAAAAATTTTCCGGTCATACCTAGATGTGCTAAAATTGTAAGGCCTTTACTTAAATTTATAAGCAGATATTTTGATCTCCTACTTATAGAGATAATTTTGTGTCCTTTAATTTTATAAAATTTTCTATTATTTATTTTATATCGAAGCTTATTATTATTAATAAAAACTCTTTTTATTGTTAAATTTTTGAGTTTATCTTCTAGAGACTTTTTAACAACTTCAACTTCTGGTAATTCTGGCATATAGTTTATTTATGAGTATCTATAATCAAGAAAAATCTGAACTAGTCAACTCAGTATTTAGTCGTGTCTATAAAAACTATGATTTAATGAATGACATAATGTCTTTTGGCGTTCATAGACTTTGGAAAAAAAATCTTGTTAGTTGGATGAATCCACAACAAGGAGATAAAGTTATTGATGTGGCTTCTGGCACAGGAGATTTAGCAAAAATTATTTCGGAAAAAAATAATAATCAAAATAACATTTATTGTGTTGAACCAAATAAAAGTATGTTTGGGGCAGGAGAAAAAAAATTAAAATATTATAAAAATATTAAATGGCATCTATGTGCTGCAGAAAAATTACCGTTCAAAAATGATACATTTGATTTTTATACAATAAGTTATGGTATAAGAAATGTAACAAATATTAATTTGTGTTTAAAAGAAGCTCTAAGAGTTTTAAAGCCTGGTGGACATTTTTTATGTCTTGAGTTTTCAAAAGTAGAAAATGAAATTTTAAATTTATTATACAAAAATTACTCAAAATTAATTCCATTATTTGGGCAAGCAATTGTAGGCGACCCTGATCCGTATGAATATTTAATAACAAGTATAGATAAATTTTACGATCAATATGAGCTCGTAGAGTTAATGGAAAAAAATAAATTTTATAACGTAAAATTTAGAAATTTATCTAATGGTATTTCTGCTATACATTCTGGCTGGAAAATCTAAATATGCTAAAGAGTATTATTCAATTGTTTAGAATTGCGAGGAAGCTTGCTGCGTCGGGGGCTGTGAACACTATTAATGAAGTTTATGAGATTCCTTTTGCAATTAAAATTTTTTTTTATTTATTTTCTCTAGGATCTAACAAAAAACAATTACCTGTTCATAAAAAACCAGGTGAAAAATTATGTGATGCCCTTGAGGGGATGGGTACTACCTTCATTAAATTAGGACAATTTTTAGCAACGAGACCTGACATAATAGGAGAGCCTTTAGCTGATGATTTAGTAAAACTCCAAGATAAATTACCAGCATTTGAACTCTACGAGTCTAAGAAAATTTTAAAAAAAGAAATCGGTGAGAGTTTATATAAAAATATTACCGAACTAAGTGAGCCAATCGCTGCAGCTTCTATTGCCCAGGTTCATATTGCGAAAATAAATATGGATAATAAACTCACTGAGGTTGCTATAAAAATTTTAAGACCAGATATCGAAAAAGAATTTAATGAAGAACTCGATGCACTAATGTTGTTTGCTTATATTGTTGAAAATATTTTTTCTAAAACTAAAAGGTTAAAATTAGTAGAAGTTGTTCATTTATTAAGAGAAATTACAAATATTGAAATGGATTTAAGATTTGAAGCGGCAGCTGCCAATGAATTATATGAGAATACTAAAAATGATATTGGATTTAATGTTCCAAAAATTTATTGGAATTACACATCCAAAAAAGTTTTAACTCTAGATAAAGTTGATGGAATATCTATTAGAGAACAGGAATTACTTGAAAGATCTGGAGTAGATTTAAAAAATCTTGCAGAAAAGTTAATTCAGCACTTTTTAAAACAAGCAGTTAGAGATGGTTTTTTTCATGGTGACATGCATCAAGGTAATTTATTTGTTGATATGAAAGGAAATATCATACCAGTAGACTTTGGAATTATGGGAAGGCTAGATAAGTACAACAGAAAATATCTAGCTGAAATTTTGTATGGATTTATTCAAAGGGATTATACAAAAGTTGCAGAGGTTCATATTCAAGCCGGTTTAGTTCCTCAGGATACTTCTAAAGAGGAGTTTGCCCAGGCTTTACGTTCTGTGGGTGAGCCTATTTTTGGCCAATCAATAAAAAATATATCAGGCGGAAATTTACTAGCTCAATTATTTGAAATTACAGAAAAATTTAACATGCCTACTCAAACACCTTTATTGTTACTTCAAAAAACTATGGTAGTTGTAGAAGGTGTTGCACGAAAACTTAGTCCGGAAACTAACATTTGGGAAATTTCAAGACCAGTTCTTGAAGATTGGATTAAAAATGTAAAGAGTCCAAAAACCACCCTGGATACCGCTATAAAAACATCAGCAGAAATTTTAAAACGAGTACCAGACCTTCCTAATTTTATGGATAAAGCTAACTACGCACTTCAGTTATTGGCTGAAGGAAAATTAAATCTTGGGCTTAAAAACAGTAAGAGTCTGGAGGCTCAAGAGATAAAGCTAAAAAGCCTGAGAAACAATATTATTATTAGCTTTTTAGGTATTGTAATTGCTATCCTATTAGTATTTTAATTGACAGCATGTCGCTACAAAATAAAAAAGTGCTACTTGTTATTGGTGGAGGTATCTCCGCTTATAAAGCTCTAGATTTAACAAGATTGTTAGTAAAGAATAATGTTGAAGTAAAAACTATATTAACTAAAAGCGGTAAAGAGTTTGTCACCCCTTTGTCTATAACATCTTTATCCAATAATAAAGTTTTTGAAGATATTTTTGATGTAAATAGTGAAAAAGAGATTGATCATATTTCTCTTTCTCGTTGGGCAGACATAGTTTTGGTTTTACCCACAACAGCAAATATGATGACAAAACTTAGTTTGGGCAAAGCTGAAGATCTTGCAACAACTGTCATATTAGCTTCAAATAAAGACATACTATTGGTACCTGCAATGAATGTTAGGATGTGGTTACATAAAGCTACTCAAAATAATTTAAAAACTTTGTTAGACTTTGGATATAAATTTATCGGACCTGTAAATGGTGAAATGGCATGTGGAGAATTTGGAAAAGGAAAAATGTCAAGTCCACGTCAAATATTTTCATTCCTTAAAGATTATTTCGATAATAAAGATTTGGTTAAAAAAAAAAAATTAGCGCTTTAGTTACTACTGGACCAACACGGGAGTATATAGATCCTGTTAGATATATTTCTAACGAATCTAGTGGCAAACAAGGATATGAGATCGCTTTGGCTTTATCAAAGCTAGGTGTAAAAACTACTTTAGTCGCTGGTCCTACTTCTATAAATTTTTCTAAAGATATTAATATAAAAAAAATAACTAATGCAAATGAAATGATGAACGCTGTACAAAAACTTTTACCAGTTGATGTAGCGGTGTGTGCTGCTGCAGTTGCTGATTTTAAGCCTAAAAATAAAAATAAACAAAAGATTAAAAAAAATAATTTAAACTTTAACATTTTAAATTTAGAAAAAAATAGAGATATTTTAGAATATCTAGGTAAAAACAATAAATTGAGACCCAAACTAGTTGTTGGTTTTTCTGCAGAAACTGAAAATTTAATCGAAAACTCTACCCAAAAGTTGAATCAAAAATATTGTGATATGATAATTGCTAATGATGTTTCAAAAAAAAGAACAGGTTTTAATGTAGACCATAATAAAATCTGTATAATAGAAAAAAATGGTAAAATTGAAAATGTTCCAAGAAATACAAAAAGCTATATTGCAACAAAAATAGCAAAAAAAATAATTGATAAACTTTTAATTAATGACAAAAATACAAATTAAAAAGTTATCGAATGAAGTTTTAACTCCAAAATATGAAACAACCGGTTCTTCGGGGATGGACATAGCAGCTTATATTGATCAAGATATAATTATTAATTCTGGTGATAAAGTTTTAGTCCCAACTGGTTTTTCATTATCTATTCCGCGGGGGCATGAAATACAAATTAGACCTCGATCAGGACTAGCACTAAAAAAAGGAATAACAGTTTTAAATACACCTGGAACAATTGACTCTGACTACAGAGGTGAGATTAAAGTTATTCTGATAAATCTTAGTAAAGATAAATTTACTGTAAAAAATGGTGAAAGAATTGCTCAAATGGTTGTTTGCCCGATTGAACAAGTCGATATCGAAGAAGTTAGAGAATTATCTGGAACTGATCGAGGGGCAGGCGGGTTTGGTTCAACTGGAATAAAATAATATAAGTTATGAAAATAAGTAACAGTGAACTTTTAAGATACTCAAAACAAATAATTTTAAAAAAAATAGGTATAATAGGACAAAAAAAAATATCTTCTGCTAGAGTTTTGGTGGTAGGTATTGGTGGGCTAGGTTGCCCTTTAGTTTTATATCTAACAAATACAGGTATAGGAAACATTGGTCTTGTTGATGACGATAAAGTTGATATTTCCAATTTAAATAGACAAATATTATTCAATAATACAGATGTTGGTAAATTTAAGGTAATTCAAGCTAAAAAATTTATAGATAAAATAAACAAAAAAATTAAAGTAAGTGTCTATAAAAATAGATTAACTAAGAAAAATATTAAAAAAATTTTAAATAAATACGACATTATATGTGATTGTTCGGATAATTTTAATACAAGATATCTTCTCAATGATTATAGTTTAAAAAATAAAAAAATATTAATTTCAGCAGCGATTAGTAAATTTGATGCACAAATATTTAATTTTAATTTTAGAAAAAATATTCCATGTTACAGATGTTTTATGCCTGAAATACCCGATTTGGACAATAAATGTGATGCAGAAGGAATTTTACCAACTGTTGCGGGTATAGCGGGAACGCTTCAAGCAAATGAAGTTGTAAAATCTATTGTAGGTAAAAAAAATGAATTAGTTGGAAAAATGATATTTTTTAATACAATTAATTTGAACTTTAGAAAAATTAAACTTACTAAAAATTCTGGCTGTATTAAAGACTGTAAACATAAATGATTAGAGTTATAACATTAAGTCTTTTTTTTTTTCTTACTTTAGTAAATTTTTTAACTGCTAATGAATATTTTTTGACTTTGAAATATAATAAAGCCAACTTAAGACAAGGACCTTCGAAAGATTATCCAATTAAAATTTTTTATAAAAAAAAATATCTTCCTGTGTTAGTTTATGATAGCTCCGATAATTTTAGAAAAATTAAAGACCATGAAAGTAATACTGGTTGGATACATGTTTCACAGCTATCAAGAAAGAAAGCAGCATTGGTTGACAGTGACCAAATTGTTATGTTTAAAAATTCTACAATTTTTTCAAAGCCTCTGGCGGTCTTGGAGAAGGGTAGGCTTTGCCTAATCTCAAAATGTAATGATGATTGGTGTAAAATTAAAACTGATAAATATTCAGGCTGGGTAAAAAAAGAGAATCTTTGGGGAAATTTTAATTAAACCTATCTTCCAACATGCAGGCTACTAAATGAATACGGTCTTGCTCTCCACCATTAAAAAAATTATGATATTTGGTATTATTAGTTATTGTAACTGATCCATCTGCAGGTAAATGTTTAGCAATATTTTCAATTACCATCATACATCCAGGATTTGTAATTATTGGTATATGTAATCTTGGTTCTGGGTCTCTATGCCAACTCAAGCTAGATCTCGGCTGTTTTACTAAAAGTCTAATTCTTCCAATTTTAAATTTTTTTCTTAGGGTTTGATAAACTTCTTTAAAATAGGTATTTTCAAATTCTGGAACTAGCTGAGTATATTTAGATTCATCTATACCAATGTCTCTTGTAACTTCTTTTCCAGTTTCATCGGGCTTAGTCCAATAGACTCCTCTAATATTATTTCCTTTAATTGAATTTTCATCATTAGGTATCTGATTTAAAGATATAGCACCGAAATTTGAAACACCAGGTGAGGCGAATTGCTTTTTTTTTAATACTGAATCCAGATCTTTCCTCAATCTTGATATATCAAATTTAAGTTCAGGAACTTTATAGAAATCTTCAAAATTAATACTACTCATATAATTTTCAACTTTTTACACTAATTATATACTAAATAACTGTGATTTTTTGTCTCTCGTTTGCTTTATTAATATATAATTAATAGGTATATCAAGATAAATTAATCAACAATATATGCAAAAAAGTAGTTATAATTATAATGACTTAATAGACTGTGGAAACGGCAAACTTTTTGGTATAGGAAATGCAAAATTGCCCCTGCCCCCAATGTTAATGTTTGATCGTATCACCGAAATTACATCTAGTGGTGGAAATTTTAAAAAGGGTCTTATAAAAGCTGAACTTGATATAAAATCAAATATGTGGTTTTTTAACTGTCATTTTAAAGATGACCCGGTTATGCCTGGGTGTCTTGGGCTAGACGCTATGTGGCAATTAGTTGGATTTTATTTGGGATGGCTGGGTGAACCAGGTAAAGGCCGAGCACTTGGTGTAAATGAAGTAAAATTTACCGGAGAAGTTTTAGAAAAAGTTAAAATGGCAACTTATGAGATTAATGTCAAAAGAATATTAAGAAAAGAAGGAACAGCTGTAGGATTAGCTAATGGTATTTTAAGTGCGGATGGTAAAATAATTTACAAAGCAGAAAATTTAAAAGTAGGATTATTTAAGTAATGAAAAGAGTAGTCATAACAGGCGTTGGTATTGTCTCATGTCTTGGAAATAACCAAGACGAAGTTTATAGATCTCTCTTAAATTCAAAATCAGGAATTACATTCTCAGAAGAATACAAAGAATATAATTTAAAAAGTCACGTACATGGTAAACCAAATATTAAACTTGAAGATCACATTGATAGAAAGTTTATAAGATTTATGGGCCCGGGCTCAGCTTATAATTTTATATCTATGAATGAAGCTGTAAAAGATTCTGGACTGGAAGAAAAAGATATTAGTAATGCCGCCACTGGAATGATTATGGGCTCCGGAGGTCCTTCAATAGAAAATGTAATATTAGCAGCTGATAAAACAAGAGAAAAAAACCCTAAAAGAATGGGTCCTTTTGTTGTTCCTAGAACAATGTCTAGCACTGCTTCAGCAACTTTAGCAGTTCCTTTTAAAATTAAGGGAGTTAATTATACTATTAGTTCTGCGTGCGCAACTAGCGGGCACTGTATAGGTAACGCAATGGAATTAATTCAACTAGGTAAGCAAAAAATTATTTTTGCAGGAGGCAGTGACGAAGTACACTTCGCGATGACTGCCATGTTTGATGCTATGACGGCACTATCTTCAAAATATAATGATACTCCTGAAAAAGCTTCAAGACCATATGATAAGACAAGAGATGGTTTTGTTATATCAGGTGGTGGAGGTGTAGTAGTTTTAGAAGAATATGAACATGCAAAAGCAAGGGGCGCAAAAATTTATGCAGAACTTACAGGTTATGGAGCTACGTCAGATGGTTATGATATGGTGGCGCCGTCTGGTGAGGGTGCTGTTAGATGCATGAAGATGGCTCTAAGCACAGCAAAAAATAAAATTGATTATATTAATACTCACGGTACCTCAACTCCTGTTGGAGACATAACTGAATTAAAGGCAGTTGGAGAGGCATTTGGTGACTATAAGCCTAAAATTAGTTCAACAAAATCTTTAGCTGGCCATTCGTTAGGTGCTACTTCTGTTCATGAGGCTATTTATTCATTAATAATGATGAAAAATAATTTTATAGCTGCTTCTGCAAACATAGTTGATATGGATGAAGAGGCAAAAAAATACCCTATAGTAACTAAAACTGAAAAGGGAGTTTCTTTAAACGCAGTGATGTCTAATAGTTTTGGTTTTGGTGGTACAAATGCAACTTTAGTTTTTGAGAAAGTATAATTTATGAGTTTAATGAAAGGCAAAAAAGGCTTGATAATGGGTGTTGCTAATGAGAGGTCTATAGCTTGGGGCATATCGCAAAAACTTGCTGAAGCTGGAGCTGAACTAGCATTTACTTACCTTGGTGATGCTTTAAAAAAAAGAGTTACTCCATTAGCGGAAAAATTAAATTCAAAAGCCACTTTTAGTTGTGATGTTGAAAAAAAAAATGAAATTATAAAGCTTTTTGAAGATATCAAAACACAGTGGGGGCAAATTGATTTTGTTGTGCATGCTGTTGCATTTTCAGATAAATCAGAGTTATCTGGTGAATATTTGAACACAACCAGAGAAAATTTTTTAAGAAGTATGTTGATATCATGCTTTTCTTTTACAGAGGTTGCTAAAGAGGCTTCAAAAATAATGAAAGAAGGTGGAAGTATGCTAACACTAACTTATGAATCTACAAAGGCTATACCAAACTATAACGTAATGGGTGTATGTAAATCTGCATTAGAAGCAAGTGTAAAATATTTAGCAAGAGACTTGGGAGCTAAAGGTATTAGAGTGAATGCAATAAGTGCTGGTCCAATTAAAACACTTGCGGCTTCTGCTATTGGAGATGCAAAGTTTTTATATAAATGGAATGAAGATCATTCTTTCTTAAAAAGAAATGTTGATATTCATGATGTCGGAAATTCTGCCTTGTATCTTATAAGTAGCTTAGCCGGAGGTGTTACAGGCGAAATTCACTATGTTGATGCTGGATATAATAAAGTTGGAATGCCAGATCCTAAAAATATTAAAAATTAATTAAACAGCTTGCTTAATTGATAGCTTAACTTTTCCTCTATCAAAACCTAAAACTTTAACTGAAACTTCATCGCCCTCTTTAACAACATCACTAACTTTTTCTACTCTTTTTGCTGCAAGTTCAGAAATATGTACTAAACCATCTTGTTTTCCTAAAAAGTTAACAAAAGCACCAAACTCCATTATTTTTACAACTTTACCTTTGTATATTTTGCCCACTTCAGCTTTAGCTACTAAACTTTTTATAATATCAATTGCTATTTTTCTAGATTCTTCATCTGGGGCAGACACGGTTACTTCTCCGGTGTCTTTAACGTCTACTTTAGCTCCTGACTTTTCAACAATCTCTCTTATAGTTGCACCACCTTTTCCAATAACTGTTGCTATATCTTTTTTATCAACTGTTACTGTTTCCATTTTTGGCGTGTGCTTAGAAAATTCAGTTCTAGAGGTTTTTAAAGCCTTGTTCATTTCTTCTAGAATATGTTCTCTACCTGCTTTTGCTTGGTCTAAAGCCTTTTCCATTATATCAAAAGTAATACCTGTAATTTTAATATCCATTTGAAGAGAGGTGATTCCCGATTTTGTCCCAGCCACTTTGAAATCCATATCTCCTAAATGATCTTCGTCACCTAAAATATCTGATAGTACTGAAAAATCTTTCCCTTCTTTGATTAAACCCATGGCAATACCTGCTACTGGTTCTTTCATCGGCACGCCTGCGTCCATAAGAGCTAAAGAAGTTCCACAAACTGTAGCCATGGATGATGACCCGTTTGATTCTGTTATTTCCGACACAACTCTTAAAGTGTAAGGAAAATTTTCTGACTTTGGCAAAGAGGAGTTGATAGCTCTCCACGCTAATTTTCCGTGACCTACTTCTCTTCGACCAGTTCCTATTCTGCCACATTCTCCTACTGAAAAAGGAGGGAAATTATAATGCAACATAAATCTATTTCGTTGCATTCCATTTAAGCTTTCGACTCTTTGCTCATCATCTGATGTTCCTAATGTAGTTACTACTAAAGCTTGAGTTTCTCCTCTAGTGAATAAAGCCGAGCCATGTGTTCTTGGCAACACCCCAACCTCACACTTAATTTGTCTTACGTCGGCGAGACCCCTTCCGTCGATTCTCTTTTTGTCTTTTAAAATTGCTGTTCTAACAATGTCTTTTTCTAGTGACTTCAATTGAGCCATTGCTTCATTTTCACTTATATTCTCATCCTCTGCAAACATTTCTTTGCATTTGGAATCAATTTCTGAAATTGCAGTTGATCTCTTTTTCTTATCAATTTCTTGAAAGGCTTTTCTTAAATCAACTTCAAAGGCTTTTGCAATTTTTGTTTTAACTGCTGAGTGGTCTTTAATTTCAACTTCCCATTTGGGTTTGCCTGCTTTTTTTGATAATTTTTCTATAGCTTCAATAATGGGTACAAAATTTTCGTGTCCAAACTTAACTGCAGCTAACATTTCTTTTTCGGTAAGACCTGAAGTTTCAGACTCTACCATTAAAACTGCATCTTTAGTTCCTGCCACAACTAGATCCAAAGAAGAATCCTCTAACTCTTTTGGAGTTGGGTTTAATAAATATTTTCCATCTTTAAAACCAACTCTGCTTGCGGCTATTGGGCCGCCAAATGGTAATCCTGAAATAGCTAGCGCGGCTGAGCATGCAATAATAGAAAGCACATCGGCTTGATTTTCTCCGTCATAAGATAAAACTGTCGGCAACAATTGAACCTCGTTCATAAAACTTGATGGAAACAAAGGTCTAATTGGTCTATCTATCAATCTTGAAATTAATTGCTCAGATTCAGTTGGTCTTGCCTCTCTTTTAAAATATCCGCCTGGAATTTTTCCTGCAGCATAATATTTTTCTTGATAGTTGACAGATAGAGGAAAAAAATCTTGACCATCTCTAAGCTTTTTAGCCCCAACTACTGTGGCTATCACTACTGTTTCCCCACATGTAGCTATTATTGCTCCGTCTGCTTGTCTTGCTATTTTGCCAGTTTCTAAAACTATTTTTTTTCCATTAATTTCTATTTCTTCTTTATGTATTTTGAACATTATTTCCTTAAATTTAATTGTTTAATTACTTTATTGTATGAGTCAGGGTTTTTATTCTTTAAATAGGCTAATAGTTTTTTTCTTCGATTAACTGATTTTGTCAAACCCATTTTTGAGTGTTTGTCTTTTTTAAATCTTTTAAAGTGTTCCGATAATTCAATTATTTTATCGGTTAATAGTCCAACTTGTACTTCGGCAGAACCTACGTCTTTGGAATGGGTAGCAAGTGATTTAATTATTTCTGTTTTTTTCTTTTTCATTTTCTTTATTTATATTAATTAATCTTTCTATTTTTTCAGCATATTCAAAAGAATTATCTTCTACAAATGCTAGTTTAGGAAGAAACTTTATATCAAGTTTTTTTGACAGTGCTTTTCTAACAAGATGTGAGAACTCAGTCAAGATACTTACTGTTTTTTTAGTCTCAACACCTCCTAATGGTATCACGTATACTCGCGCAGTTTTTAAGTCAGGTGTCATCTTTACCTCGGTTACTGTAATTACGCTAGTGTTTAGTGCTAAAATTTTTGCTTCATTTCTTATAAAGACTTCTCCAAGGCTTTGTTTAATTAATTCTCCTACGCGCAATTGTCTTTGGGTATATGCAGGCGCGGCTCTATCTTTGCTCATTATATTTGCCTATCTATTTTTTCAGAGAGAAAAGCCTCTATTATATCTTTTTCTTTAAAGTCAATAAAATCTTTCAGACTAATTCCACACTCGACACCATTTTTAACCTCTTTAACTTGATTCTTTTCTCTAAAAATACTTAAAATTTCTCCAGTATAAACGACTGCTCCATCACGAATTAATCTAGCTTTTGCTTTGTTTGTTATTTCACCTTCTGTCACTTTTGAGCCTGCAATTTTTCCTGCATCGGAAACTTTAAATACTTTAAGTATTTCCGCTGCACCAATGACTGTCTCTTTTACTTCTGGCTCCAATAAGCCTGAAAGTCCCTTTTCAATAAGTTCTAATACTTCATAAATAATATTAAAATATTTAATTTCTACATGTTGTTGTTCGGCAAGTTTTTTTGCTTGACTGTTTGGTTTAACATTAAAACCAATTAAAAATGCATTCGATGCTTTAGCTAAAGAAACATCCGACTCATTTATCATTCCTATATCTGATAAAATAATATTTGCTTTTACTTCTGGGTGTTCGATTTTATTAATAGCATTTTTAAGTGCTTCGCTAGACCCTTGAACGTCTGATTTAATAATTATATTTAATTCTTCTTTATTACTTACGTTGTCAAAAATTGATGTTTTGTCTTTAACAACTGTTTTAACGTTACCAGAACTACTTTTATTAAATTCAGAAATTTGTTTTGCTTTTTCTTCGTTCTCAGTAACTGCAAACTCTGCTCCAGCAGAAACTGACTCGTTCATCCCTAATATTTCAACCGGCATAGAAGGAAGTGCCTCATTCACAATTTTTCCTTCATGATTTATCATTGCTCTAATTTTTCCGTAAGTATTTCCACAAACAAAATAATCTGCTTTTTTTAATAAACCGTTGGCTATTAGTACTGTTGACACTGGGCCTTTGCCTTTATCAATTTTTGATTCTATAACAACACCAGTTGCTGAACCACTAAAAGATGCTGAAAGGTCTAACATTTCAGATTGAAGTAAAATGCTTTCTTTCAATTTATCTAAATTCATTTTTTGTGTAGCTGAAACCTCAACGAATAAAGTGTCTCCACTAAAATCTTCAGCAATAAGTTCATATTTCATTAAATCATTTTTAATTTTAGTAATGTTTTTATCTGGTAAGTCACATTTATTTATAGCAACTATGATTGGAACTTTTGCTGCTTTAGAGTGTTGAATTGCCTCTACCGTTTGTGGCATAATTCCATCATTGGCCGCAACTACAAGAACTACAATGTCTGTAATTTTAGATCCCCTTGCTCGCATTTCAGTAAACGCTGCGTGACCTGGAGTATCAATAAAAGTTATGATTTGATTTTTTCCTGTTGTAACTTGGTAAGCTCCAATATGTTGGGTTATCCCACCATGCTCGCCAGATACCACATTGGCGTCCCTTAAGGCATCTAATAAAGAGGTTTTACCATGATCTACGTGACCCATAATTGTGACGACTGGGGGTCTGTCTTTAATCTTTCCCTCTAATTGACTCTTCTTTTTCTTTATCTCTAAACTAGGAGAAGTTTCAGTTATGGGTATATGTCCAAATTCCTTTACAATATATTCAGCAGTATCTTTATCAATGATATGATTTATTGTTGCCACTACCTTCATGTTAAACAAAAACTTTATAACATCTGAGGATCTCTCTGCCATTCGATTAGAAAGTTCTTGAATTGTAATTTGTTCAGGAATGTTAACATCTTTGATAACTTTTACTGTCTCTTTTTTATCTTCAGAATTTTCTGTTCTTTTGTCTTTTAGTCTTGATCGCTTTACCGAGGCTAAACTTCTTTGCTTGATTTCTACTTCCTCAACATTCATTGCCCTGGAAACGGTAAGTTTAAATTCTCTTTTAGAGGATAACGGTTCTTTAAGTTTTAATTTTGCTTTAGAGGGCGCTTTCGCGTCTTTTTTGATAAAATTTTTGGTTGCCTGTTGTTCAATAAAATTTCTAACTATACTTTTTTTTACTGGTTCGGTTCTCCTAAAAGATCCTGGTGCTGATGATGACTTGTTGTCTCTAGAGGATTTAAAAGGGGGTTTTTTTTCTATAGAAAATGTTTTTTTTCCATCACGTGAAATAGATGAAATATCAATTTTTTTAGATATACCAGTAGAAATAGTTAAAGTTTTTTTTTTATTCTTTTGGTCTTCCATCAATATTTTATTTAAACGCTATCTCTCTTGCGGCCATAATCAATTGATCGGCCTCTTCTCTCGAAAGGGAGAATTCTTCTAAATATCCTTCTGTTCTAATTTTTTTTCCTTTTATTTCATCAAAGCCACCAATTAATTCATCGGAAGAAAGATCGGCGAAGTCGCTTAATTTTTTAATGTTTCTCTGGCCAAGCAGTACTAACATCCCTTGGGTAATACCTTTTAGGTTTACTAACGCATCTTCCATACCCAATTCTTTTAATCTTTTTGAAATTTCTTCTTTTTCTTTAACTAGGTTTTCTTTTGATCTATCTATTAATTCGCTCGCGGTGACATCATCTATACCTTCTATTTTAGTAATATCCTCAGGATTTGCCTGAGCTATTTCTTCGATACTTTGCATACCCTCGGAGACCAAAAGCTGACCTAGTGTTTCATCTACCTCTAAGCTTTTAACTAGATTTTCTGTTCTTTCTTTAAATTCAGCCTGTCTTCTTTCCGAGTCTTCTTGGTCGGTTAATATATCAATTTCGTAATTGGTTAATTTTGATGCGAGTCTTACATTTTGACCTCTTCTTCCAATTGCTTTGCTTAAATTCTCTTCAGTTAAGATTACATCAATCCTTTTGTTGTCTTTATCAATTAATACTTTTTGAATTTCCGCAGGAGATAATGACTCAGAAATTAAAGATGGTAAATCTTCTGTCCATTTTATGATGTCAATTTTTTCTCCATGCAGTTCATTAACTATGGTTTGAACACGACTTCCTCTCATTCCAACACAAGCTCCGACTGGATCTATTGAAGTCTCTTTCGACAAAACACAAATTTTAGCTCTGCTTCCAGGGTCCCTGGCAACAGCTTTAATTTCAATCACTCCCTCGTAGATTTCAGGCACTTCTTGAAAAAATAATTTAGCTAAAAACTGAGGGTGAGCTCGTGATAAAAATATTTGATGTCCTTTAAGTTCTTTTTTAACTTCATAGCAGTAAGCTTTTACTCGATCACCTGTTTTTAATATTTCTCGAGGGATAAGTTCGTCTTTTTTTATGACTCCTTCGGCTTTTCCAAGGTCAACAATAACATTTCCATATTCTAGTCTCTTTATAATTCCACTTAAAATCTGACCTTGTTTTTCTATAAAATCCTCATACTGTCTATTTTTTTCAGCTTCTTTAACTCTTAAACTAATAACTTGCTTAGCACTTTGTGCTGCAATTCTACCAAAATCAATTTGAGGTAAATCTTCAAATATTTGATCACCTACTTTTAAATCGTTGTTTTTTTTGTCTAAAGATTTAGCGTCATTTAAAACTATTTGTTTGCTTGTATCTTCAACTTCTTCGACTATATCTAAAATTTTCTGAATTTTGATTTCACCACTTAATCGATCTATAATAACTCTAATATTATTTTCAGTTCCAAATTTTGTTAAAGCAGCTTTTTGTATGGCACTTTCCATTGATTCAAGGACTATTTCTTTATCAATAGATTTTTCATCAGCTACTGCCTCGACTATTCTTAATAATTCAACTTTATCTAATCCTCTATTTAACATTTTTTTTCCTTTAGTTTGCTCCAAAAAAAAATGGGCTAAAGCCCATTTTGTAAACACATAATTTTAATTGGTTTTAATGAATATTTAAGGCTTTTTCAAGGTCACATTTTAAAAAGGCTGATTTTATCAGTTTTTTCCCAAGAAAATTCACCTTTACTAGTAGGCATTCTCCCAAAATGTCCATAAGCAGATGTTACCTCATAAATAGATTTATTTAAGCCAAGCAGTTCTCTAATTCCTCTAGGTGACAAATCAAAATTTTTTTCAACTATTTTTTTTATCTCCTCATTTTTTTCTTCATCTTTTTCTGCTAACTTTACATAAATAGACAGCGGCTTTGAAACGCCAATGGCGTAGGCAAGTTGAATTAAGCACTTTTCTGAAACTCCTGAAGCTACAATATTCTTTGCTAGATATCTTGATACATATGCAGCAGATCTATCAACTTTTGTTGGATCTTTTCCTGAAAATGCTCCTCCACCATGTGGTGCAGCTCCCCCATAAGTATCAACTATAATTTTTCTTCCAGTAAGACCAGTGTCGCCATCTGGCCCGCCTATAACAAATTGACCAGTTGGATTGATGTAAACTTCTTTATCACTCAATTGTTTTAATAAGTTTTCTGGTATAGATTTTTTAATATATGGATAGACAAGCTCTTTGACTTTTTCTTGGTTCAAATCTTTTGAATGTTGAGTTGAAATTACAACTGAAGTAACTTTTGTTGGTTTTCCATTCTCATAAAACATTGTAACTTGACTCTTGGAGTCTGGTTCAATTCCCTTAAGTAAACCTTTTTTTCTATCCTCAGCCATAAGTCTTAATAGTTTATGAGAATAATGAATTGGTGCTGGCATTAATTCTTCTGTTTCATTACACGCATATCCAAACATAATTCCTTGATCTCCAGCTCCTTCATCTTTGTTGTCTCTAGAGTCAACTCCCATTGCTATGTCTGAAGATTGAGAGTGAAGACAAGATTCAATATTAGTTTTTTCTCTCCAACTGAAACCATCTTGGTCATAACCTATATCCTTGATACAATCTCTAACATTTTGAATTAATTCTTCTTTTTTAATTTCAGGAGCTCGGATTTCACCTGCCAACACTACTTTATTAGTTGTTGTTAAGGTCTCGCAAGCTACCCTAGAAAAAGGATCTTTGGATAGATAAGAGTCAACCACCATATCTGAAATTCTGTCACAAACTTTGTCTGGATGACCTTCAGAAACTGACTCGCTCGTAAAAAGATAATTATTTTTGTTCATTTTTTTTTAAGATAATAAAAGTTGAGACAGCTGTAAATAAAAGAACAAAAAAGATCAAATCAAATTTATATTTTTTTTGAACATTGTTTATAATAGGAACATTAAGTGTGATGGCACCCCTCTCATTGGGCTTTAAAACCTTTTTAACAATACCTTTATTGTCTATAAAAGCGCTGAACCCCTTATTAGCAGACCTTACTAAATAAACGTTGTTTTCTACTGCTCTAAATATTGCTTTGGAAAAATGCTGATGAGGCCCAATCGTATTCCCAAACCATGCATCTTCAGAGATATTTACAATCATGTTTTTTTTAGGCTGGCTTAGTTCAGGAAAAATTATTTCATAACAAATTAGAGGTAATAGTTTCAAATTGCCTGAAGTATAAATATTGCTTTTAGACCCTCTTGAAAATGAACCATAACCCTCGGTAATTTTTTTTAAACCAAACTTCCTTAAAATATTTTCATAAGGCAAGACTTCTCCAAATGGTACTAATTTAATTTTATTATACTGGAAATTAACATCTAATTTATTGTTTGTAATAATTAGACTATTAAACGTATCAATTTTCTTTGAGTTTTCTTTAATTGTATTAGCTCCAAATAGTATAAGATGATCTTCTGAAAAAGATTTTTCAAATAATGTTCGATATTGTCTAATTTGATCCAAATTAAAACCTGTAAAAACTCCCTCTGGCCAAACAAAGAGGGTTTTTTTATTTTTATCAGGATCACTGTATTTGATCAATTTTGATATATTCTTACTTAAATCCGCATTAGATAAATTATATTTTAAATCTAAACTTGGTGAAATTATTTTTATATAAATCGAGTTTTCAAAATTTAATTTCAAGTTAACTAAGTCTTTATTATTTTTTTTAATTACTGATGAACCATAGATATAATTACTAAAAAAAAATAAACTAATTATAGAAAATAAAATTATGTTAAATTTTTTTTTAAAAAATAATAAAAGAGGTGAACAAAAGATTGTAATACAAATTAAATTAAATGAGAAGAAACCAACAAAGTATAATGACTGAATCATTTCTGGTTTCCATGACCAACTATACGCCCATAAATTCCAAGGAAAACCTGATAAAATCTTAGCTCTAAGATAATCCATAAAAGCAAAAGAACTTGAAAATAATAAAATAGATGTAAAATTATTTTGTAAAAAGGGACCAACAATTAAGACTCCTAAACCAAAAAAAAGTCCAAGAAAAATTGGTAACCCAATTATTGCTAGTGGAATCAAAAATTTAAAGTTTTCATCGAAAGTAAGTGAATAAGAAATCCAATGAATACCTGATAAAAAAAAACCGACACCAAATAAATAACCGATCAAAAATAGATTTAATAAATATGGTTTTTTTCTATAAGTATTTTTAGACTTTTTTTGCGTATAGGTTATGAGTAAAAACAGTATGGGCAGTACCAAAAAGTTTATATAGCTAAAATTGTAAGGCTGAAAACTAAAAACAGTTATGGCTCCAAGAATAAACGGAAAGATAAAAATTATAAAAACTCGACTGCTAAGAAATTTTAAAATCATGTTATTTAATAGTTTTTAATAATTTAGTTTCTAATTTTTGCATTACTGAAAAGTCAAAATTTGATTTATGACGATATCCTAACAAATGAACCAGTCCATGAATCCAAATTTTATCGAAATTTAATTGGAACCTTTCATTTTTAGAATTATTTTTTATCTTGTTTAAATTGATGATAATATCACCTAAGTAGACTTTGATTTTTTTTTTTCGTAATAATTTATTTAAATATTTTCTTTCGTGAAAAGGAAAGGATAATATATCTGTGGTTGTTTTTTTTTTTTTTAATTTAATTTTTAATTTTTTAATTGTCATTTTTTCAGAAAGTAAAAGAGTAAAATAACAATTTTTCTTTTTAAAAAGATTGGTTTTTTTATTTATTATCCCTAACTTCTTATTTATATAAAAATTAGGAGCTCTAATAAATTTTTTCCAGCTTTTGTTATTTGTTAATACATCAGCTTTGATCATCAGCTTTTTTTTGATAAGCCTTGATGATTTTTGACACCAGAGGATGTCTTACTACATCAGTGTGATCAAATTCCACAATTTTTATTTCTTCAATTTGATTCAGTATTTTTTTAGATTTTATTAGACCTGAATGATTTTTATTTATTAAATCTACTTGAGAAGGATCTCCATTCACTGCTAATTTTGAATTTTCCCCTATTCTTGTTAAAAACATTTTTATTTGTGTTGCGGTAGCATTTTGTGCTTCATCTAATATAGCAAAGCAATTTTTTAACGTTCTACCTCTCATAAAAGCTAACGGAGCAATTTCGATCTCACCAGATTCTATTTTTTTATCAATTTTTTCAAAACCAAATAACTCATACAAAGCATCATAAAGTGGTCTTAAATACGGGTCTACTTTTTCCTTCATATCGCCAGGAAGAAAACCTAGTTTTTCACCTGCTTCTACGGCTGGTCTTGAAAGTATAACTCGTTCAACTTTTTTTTCCATAAGCATTGTGATAGCAACTGAAACAGCGAGAAAACTCTTTCCGGTTCCAGCGGGCCCTAAAGCCATGGTAATATCGTTCTCTCTTAATGCTTTTATGTAATCTGATTGCTTTTGTGAACGGGCAATCACGGATTTTCTGGGCGTTTTAATTAGTTGTGCAAAAGATTGTATATTAGTATTTTTATCTGAGTTTAAATTTTTATTCACTGATAAAACTATATCACTCTTTTCAATATTATTAGTTAAAAGAAATTTATTAATCAAAAATCTTATTGCTTCAGAGACAGTATTAATGCTATCAGGACTTCCTTTAACTGTAATTGAATTGCCTCTAAAAAACAAAGTAGCTTTTGTTAATTTTTCTAATTTTTTTAAGTTTTCATTAAATTCACCTACAATAAGTGATAAAATATTATTATCTAGAATTTGAATATTTAAAGTTTCTTTATCTATTTTCTTAATTATAAGCTTTTGTTCTAATTTAGTTATTTCAGACATTAATTAAGCTGCAAAATTGTTTTTTTCATTAGATGAGATGATTCCAAATAAACTATTGTGATTAAAGTTATTAACTGTAACGTCTAATATTTGACCAGTTAAATCACGATTGCTCTCTACTATCACTGAATTCAAAAACTTATCTCTACCAAAAAATTTATTTTGTTATTTAATTTGTTTTCAAAAAGCACCTCTATTGATTTATTTAAAAATTCTTTTTTGTATTTAGAATTACTTTCTTCTAGCAAGGCTTGTAGTTGAATTAATCTTTGTTTTGCGATTTTAAAGGAAATATCGTCCAGTTTTGAAGCTGGAGTTCCAGGTCTCGAACTATAAATGAAAGAGTATGAATTAATAAACTCTACTTTTTTTATTAATTTTAAAGTTTCATTAAAGTTGTAATCTGTTTCACCTGGATAACCTATAATAAAGTCTGAAGAAAATCTAATTTCTGGCTTAACCTTTTTAAGTTTATCTATAATATTATGATAATCAGAAATGTTATGCTTTCTATTCATAGAATTAAGTATTTTAGAAGATCCGCTTTGAACAGGAAGGTGAAGTATAGGCATTAATTTTTCACAAGATCTGTGAGCTTCTATTAAATCTTTTGTAACATCTTTTGGGTGTGATGTTGTGTACCTAATTCTTTTTAATTCTTTAAGTTCATTTAATTTAAATATTAAGTCAGACAAACGATATGTATTAAATTTATCTTTATACTCGTAAGCATTTACATTCTGACCTAGAAGTGTAATTTCTTTAGAACCATTTTCTATTAATTGCTTTGCTTCATTTATTACCTCTTCAAATGATCTCGAAAATTCTGGACCTCGAGTATATGGCACGACACAAAAATGGCAAAATTTATCACAACCCTCTTGAATTGTTAAAAAAGATGAAATTTTTGAGCCAGAATTTTTAATTAAATTTAAAGTATCAAATTTTTCTACAACATCAAATTCTGTGCAATTAATTTTACTTTTTTTATTTTCTACTTTTTTTATTATTTCAGGTATTTGGTGGTAAGATTGTGGGCCCACAACACCATCAATATACTTTTCGCGACAAAGCATTTCTTGGTTTTCAGCTTGAGCCACACAACCTGTGACTAATAGCATTGGTTTTTTCTTATTTCTAAATTCTTTTTTTAACCGCCCAATATCATGGTAAACTTTATCGGTTGCTTTTTCTCTTATATGACAAGTATTTAAAACATAACAATCAGCATCAGAAGGATTATCGGTAACACTGTATCCTATGGGTTTCACCAAGTCTAAAATACGATTACTATCATATTCATTCATTTGACACCCAAAAGTTTTGATAAATATTTTTTTAGACAAGTTATTTTTTTATTTTCGAACCGTATAATTCTAGCTTGTGATCGACTAGCTTATAACCTAATTTTTTAGCAACTTTATTCTGTAAAATTTCTATATCTTCATCGACAAACTCAATTATTTCTCCACTATTAATATCTATTAGATGGTCGTGATGTTCGTCTGGTGCCTGCTCATATCTAGCTTTGCCGCCTTTAAAATCATGTTTTTCAACTATTCCTGACTCTTCGAATAATTTTACTGTCCTATAAACAGTTGCAATACTTATTTTTGTGTCGACCTTATTAACTCTCTTGTGTAATTCATCTACATCTGGATGATCTTTTGATCCATATTTTTCTTTTGAGTCTGACATAACCTGAGCAATGACTCTTCTTTGGTCTGTTAGTCTCACTCCTTTGTCCTTACATTTTTTTTCAACATTATTCATATAAATATTTACAACTTAACTTAAATATAGTGGTTTAATCAATTTATTTTCTAACAAATTATTTTCTATTAATATGTCAACATTTTTGAGGTTAAATTCAGCAATATAGACTTTTGTTCTATCGATACTATTAATAATTTCATCATTTTTTAATTCTTCTGGAATGATCACTTGTGAATTAATTGTCTTTAAATAACTTGGATCTAGTTTTTTAGGTAATGTAAAATTATAGTTCTTATTCATAACCCCCTCGGAAAAATAATAAAAGTTATTTGTTTTTATTATTGAAATAATATTTTCTTTTTTTCTTATTAGTGTAGCAGCATTCAATAAAAAAGTATTGTAGCTATACATGTTTAGTTTTTTTGTTAAATGAATACCCTTCGTTACTGCTAGAGCAATTCTAATTCCTGAAAAACTGCCAGGTCCAGAATTAACTAAAACTGCAAATTTTTGATTTATTTCAACATCATGCTCTTTCATTAAGTCTAGAATAAATATTGATAAAGCCTCATACTTAATAATATTAGTTTGTAATTTTTTTAAAAAAAACTTATTATTAATTTTTAATGCGATAGTATCATTTTTACCTGTGCAATTAATTATTAAACAATCTTTAATCATTTTCTTACTACTTTTGGTTGCTCCCAGCCAATTAATATCAGCACCAATTAATATAAAGGATAAAGGTATTATTGTCCTTATGTATCATCGATTTGAAGAAAATAAATATCCTTCTACTAATATTAAAACAGCTAATTTTATCAAACACTTAAATTTAATAAAAGATAAACAGTTTAAATTTATAAATCCAATTGATTTTGAGAATAGTCTTGTGAGTGAAAAAAGAGAGAAAAAAATTTTGTTAACTATAGATGATGGGTTTAAATCATTTTATGATCAGGCATGGCCAATATTAAAAAAAAGAGAAATTCCCTTTATACTATTTGTGAATACACGAGAAGTTGGAACTAAAGGATATATGAACTGGCAACAAATTAAAGAGATTTCCAAAGAAAAATTTGCACACATTGGTAATCACAGTTACTCTCATGAATATTTAATCGATATGAAAAATCAGGAAGTTATAAATGATATTAGAAAAGCTATAGTCGATTTTAAAAAAAATTTAGGATACAATTCATCTTTCTTTTCTTATCCTTTTGGCGAATATAGTAATGATTTAAAAAGTATAATTAAAAATTTAGGTTTTAAATACGCTTTTGGGCAACACTCTGGTGTGGCAGATGAAACTAAAGATTTTTATGAATTACCTAGATTTCCAATTAATGAAGCATATGGAGAATTGAAGAGGTTTGAGACAATACTTAAAACAATTCCATTCAAATTTAAATCAATAAAACCTGCAGAAAAATATATTCAAGAATCAAATAACCCCCCAGAAGTTATTGTTGATTTTTTTAAAGATGTAAAAAATATTAATTTGTTGAATTGCTATTCGAATGAGCTAAATTCATGGAGGAAATCTGAACTTGAATTTTTAGATAATTATAAAATAAAAGTTAAACTGGTTGGTAAATTTACCACCGAAAGAGGAAGAATTAATTGTTCCCTCAGAGAAGATGATGGATCTTGGAGATGGCTAGGGATGCAATTTGTGATAGCTGATATTAAAAACTAGAGCTTTAGTTCCTTTTTAATTTTTTTGTCGTCTATTTCTACTGTCTCTAATTCGTCTAAATCATTTTGCTCAATAATTTGACGTAATACTTTGGTATATTCTTTTCCAGTTTGAGCATAGTTATCTAACTCATCAATAAGTTCTTTACCTCTCAAAGGTTTATTTTGTTCTCGCAACTCAAATCTTTTTTTTCGAAAATCTTTATAACCATTATGAGTATTTAAGTTAGTGATGTACGCTTTTACCGATGCGCGCAGCAAAGGAAATTTAAGTATTTTGTGATTTTGATCAACTGATTTCTCTAGTGGTTCAATTCCATCTCCTTTCCATGTCCACTGTCCGAATATAGCATTTCCTTCTAAAGCGAACCTAGAAGTGCCCCAGCCACTTTCTTTTGCTGCTTGGGCAAGGGCTATAGATATTGGGATAATATCCATCTTCTCTCTTAATTCATTAATGTTTCGATTTGACACTTTGTAATTTTTGTATTTTTTATTTATCCATTTTTTATTTTCTGGTTTTTCATTTTGTTGCAATATTTTTGTTAAATATTTTTTATCTTGTTCAATTTTTTCATTTTCAGCGACAACTAAGGGTAAAAGTATTTTTAAAAATGTTTCTTTCTTTTTTTTAGTACTTCTGATTGAGTCTAAGTCTTTTGGTAATCTGGTAAAATATATTGGTTTTACAAGTTTAGAGTCTCTTACGGTGTCTAAGTCATAATCTAAATCTTCAAATAGATTTAATACGGTTAGAGTGTTTAAGTTATAATTATTTTCTGGATCATACGGAGGGTTTGTTTCTTTAGGTTTTTTTACTACTTTTTTTGACTCTTGCTTCTTAATATTTTTTGAAGGGCTCGCTTTTTCTTTGTTGTTTTTATCTGACTTAATTTCTAAAGAAATTTTTACAGAATCTAGATTGGAAATATATCCTTTTATATAAAAGCCACTGAAAACAAAGGTTAATAAAAATGAAGCAAATATACCTCTTAGGATAATTTTATTTACAATTTTTTCATTAACTTTAAAATTATAAGCACTATTTAAACCATCTACTAAAATTTTGGTTAGCGTTTTAAAGAAGTTGGTAATACTTGATACTACAAAAACAAAATAATTATTGATTGCATCGAATATTTTTTTTACACTTTTGTTAATGCTTATACTTATACTTAATTTATCTATCACAGAAGAATAAAAAAAATTAATATTTTTATTTATTTTAATATTAATTTTTAAATTTTCTTTTATAGAGCTGTAGAAAGGTTTTAAAAATTCGTTAATAATTTTATGAGAAAAATATCCTCTTCTTGATGGTATGGGAACTTTGTTTCTTAGAAGCTCCAATTCTATCTCATAAGTAGTGAGCTTCTGATTCACATCTAAAACTTTTTCAATTTTATAAATCCTTGCTAATGAAATTAGTTTTTGTCTATAGCTAATTATTTTTTTCATATTAAATTAAATGGCTTCTACTGATTTTACTTCTTCGATATAATGACACAATAAGTTTTGTACACCTTGTTTTAGGGTCATGAGCGAACTTGGACATCCTGAACAGCTGCCTTGCAGTTCTACATGAACAACTCCATCCTTAAAAGATTTAAATTTGATATCGCCACCATCCCTTGCAACCGCAGGTCTTATTTTAGTATCTAAAATCTTTAATATTTTCTCTTCGATATCATTGCTACTAAGATTTTTGTCTTGTTTATTAGCTTCTTTCGAAAGAATAGGTTTATCATTTGTTTGAAAATAATCATTTATATGAGAAATTACAGTTGGTTTTAAAACATCCCAAGAAATTTCTTTGGTTTTTTTTACTGATAAAAATTTATCGGAAAGTAGGATTAACTCTACTCCTTTTAAATTAAGTAAATTCTTTACAAATTCATTATTAATTTTGTTTAAATCTTTTTTTTGAAATTCTTCGGTGCCAGCATCAGAAATAGTTTTTTCTGACAAGAATTTTAAAGAATCGGGATTTGGGGTTAATTCAGTTACAATCATATCTAATTATATCATAATTCTATTAAAATAATCCTACCACATTTCTTATCTCTCTCAGGTTGAGTTCGGCTATAGTTCTTGCTTTTTCAGTGCCATCTTTGAGGGTTTTTTCTAAAAAGCTTTTATCTTCTAATAGTTTCTTAATTTCTTTGCCAACAGGGCAAATCACTTCAACTAATACTTCGGATAATTTATTTTTTAAGTATGAATATTCTTTACCCTTAACTTCATTAAGAACTTGATCTAAACTTAAATTAGTTACATCTGCGTAGATAGAAATCAAGTTTAAAGTCTCGGGTTTCTCGGATAAACTTTTTAAATTATCTGGTATTGAAGATGAATCTGACTTTGCTTTTTTAATTTTTTTAACAATTTCATCAGCGGAGTCTTTTAGGTCAATTCTAGAATAGCTCGACTCGTCCGATTTACTCATTTTTTTTTTACCATCTCTTAAGCTCATAACTCTTGAAATATTTTGATGTATTAAAGGTTCTGGAATGGGAAATATATCTTTTTTGAAATCACTATTAAATTTTTGAGCAATATCTCTACATAATTCCATGTGTTGTTTTTGATCAGCTCCAACAGGTACATGTGTAGATTTATACAACAAAATATCAGCAGCCATTAAATTTGGATATATATAAAGACCTACACTTGCTTTCTCTCTATCTTTTCCTGCCTTATCTTTAAATTGTGTCATTCTATTAAGCCAACCGATACGAGAAACACAATTAAAAATCCAGCCAAGTTCAGCGTGGCCGCTTACAGAAGATTGATTAAAGATAATACTTTTTCTATAGTCAAGTCCAGTAGCCAAAAAACCTGCTGTAGTTTCTAAAATATTATTTTTTAATTCTTTAGGGTCCTGAAAAACTGTAATTGCATGTAAATCTACTACACAATAAATACATTCTGCCTGACTTTGAAGTTTTACAAAATTTTTTAACGCTCCCAGATAGTTACCAAGATGTAAATTACCAGTAGGTTGTACCCCAGAAAAAACTAATTTTTTTTTATTCATTTTTTAACTTGTTGTAAAGTTTTTTATTTTAAGCACTCCTAATAAACGTACTAATAGTAAATATATTCCAGCAGCTAAAAATACGATCATTATAAGATAAAATGATTTGTAATAGTTGCTATAAATAAGCTTATCCTCAAAAAAGTTTGTTAAATAATAAAGTGCTAAAGTCATAATTGCCAAGGAAATGACAATTTTTGTTAAATTAATTAAAAGATTTGGTGCAAAGTTAAAGTATTTAAATTTAATTAATAAAACTGAATAAATCAAAACTCCAACCCATGTTGATATAGACGTAGCGATTGGAATAATAACAAAACCTACTTCTTTAAAATAAATTATAGATATTAAAATATTTAGAAAAACAATTAATGCTGAAATATAAAATGGAATTTTTGTATTATCTCTCGCGAATAAAAAACTCGATAATACTTTAATTAAAGCGAACGCAGGCACCCCAAAACCAAAATACTTTAAAGCTTGGGCGGTTAAAATAATATCCTTTTCACTAAACGAACCATACCCAAACAAAGCACTGATTATTTCCTCTGAAGCAATAATTAATCCAACGCAAGCGGGCAAAGAGAGAAGCAAACATAGTTCTAAAGATTTGTTTTGAATATTCATGGCATTATCAATGTTTCCAATTTTTATATTTTTTGATAATTCAGGAAGCACAACGGTTCCTATAGCAATTCCTGCGATAGCCAAATTTATTTGGTAAATTCTATCGGCATAATACAAGTAAGAGACAGCACCAGTTTCAAACGAAGCAATAATAGTTCCCACTAAAATATTAATTTGCGTAACGCCAGAAGAAAAAATACTTGGCAATAATTTTTTTAGAAAAAATTTTACTTTAGAGGTGATTCTAATTTTAAAATTAAGCGAAGGCTTGTAGTAATATTTTGTAAAAAAGATTAAAAATATTAATTGAAATAAACCAGCTAATGAGACGGCATATGAAAGATTTACTTCAATATTTAAATCAAAAAAATAAGAAACTACTAAACTGAAAATTAAAAAAATGTTTAGTATAATTGGTGTGGCTGCAGCTACAGCAAATTTATTATTTGTGTTTAATATTCCTGAAAAAAAAGAAGATAAGCTTACAAAAAATAAAAAAGGAAATGTTATTCTTGTGAGCGATACTGCCAAATCAAATTTTTTTGGATCTTCTACAAAGCCAGGTGATATTAGATAAACAATAGTTGGTGTAAAAATTTCTACTAAAAAAATTATTACTAATAAAACTATTATTAATAAGTTCAGGACATCGTCTGCAAATTTTTTTCCCTCCCTCTCATTATTTAGCTTTGCTTCTGCATAACTGGGGATAAAAGCTGCATTAAAAACACCTTCAGCGAAGAGTCTGCGAAAAGTATTAGGAAGTCTAAAAGCTACAAAAAAAGCATCAGCATAGATTGATGCTCCTAAAAAAATTGCTATTAAGATATCTCTTACGTAACCTAAAAGTCGGCT
>Ga0115004_10000311_pt1 | contig 36023 bp, 32 predicted proteins | sample ArcticOcean_MG_C_10_FD_88737 | JGI IMG/M metagenome (GOLD analysis project Ga0115004, IMG submission 88737) | Marine microbial communities from western Arctic Ocean - ArcticOcean_MG_CB11_90 | ecosystem: Environmental > Aquatic > Marine > Oceanic | place: Arctic Ocean: Canada Basin | collected... | reverse complement strand
GTACTTCAAACCTCCTCATTTCTGAGGAGGTTTTTTGTTTGTATGGAGGTCTTTAGCTAAATAATACCAACTTTTTTAACTCCCCACACCTTTTTTATATCTTTATGCTTCTTATCCCCATAATTATGAAAAACCTACTCTACATATTATTATTAATTGTTCCTCTGTTCTTTATTCCTTCTTGTGAGGAAGATAATGCTGATGTTATTCAGATTGGAGGGATTTATCAAGGAGGGATTGTTTTTTATATAGACTCCACAGGTGAGCATGGCTTAGTTTCTGCTCAGGAAGATATAGGGAAATTTCCGTGGGGTTGCTTTGAAGTAGACATTATTGGCGCCGTTGACACCTATGTTGGTGCAGGTTCTAGCAATACATTAAGTATTGTTGAAAATTGTTTACAAGCATCAATTGCTGCATCATCTTGTTTAGATTATGACTCAACTGCATATAATGATTGGTATTTACCATCTCGAGATGAGTCATTATTAATGTATAATAATATTGGTTTAAACTCTCAAAACACACTAATTAATAATTTCACACCTGGATGGTATTGGTCATCTTCACAGGTAAATAATGGATATGCTATTGCAGTTAATTTTGCTGTTGAGCCTACAGGAGGTTTTACCGCCCAATTAAATAAATATACTACTTACATGGTTCGCCCCATCCGCTCCTTCTAAGTGCTAGTTCAATACTATATGTTCTATAGCTGTCTAGTAGCATAACGCTAAGCCTCTTCTAGGCTTCTTTTGGTTTTAGACTTTATTAGTCTTTGTGCTTTTCATAGAACTTCCCAACCTTTTCAAGGTCTTCAATAAAAGAGTTTGATAAACTCACCGGGTAGTTTACTAAGCCTACCCAATACGGGAAGGATATTTTGTTTCATCCATTGTCTAATTCATTCTTTTTTTAGAGTAGGCACATTGCTTTAGGGTGTTTACCAAGTGTAAATACTAAAAAGAAGAAGACAAAATACAGGTATTTTATAGTATTATACGCCTAATAACTGACACCTAAGTACTTACTAACAATATCGTAAGCATTGACTAACAAAGGGGTTTTCATGCTTTTCAACAAACAAGTGTTAACAAGATGAAAATCAACAAGTACAGCTGAAACATTTTTTTTTGAAATTGGGATAGGTAAATAATTACTAACTAAATCTCTTTAATTATGAAAAAACTAATTACAACTGTATGCGCTTTAGCCTTAACGTTTAGCGTTGCTAATGCACAAGACAACACGCCTAAATCTGGTGATTGGTCGGTAGGAACAAGTGCTGACCCAATCTTAAACTATGTAGGGAACCTTATTAGTGGAACTGCAGAAGCTCCTGGAGTGAACTTTACAGATGGAATGAGTATATCTGGTAAGCTATTTACCGACGATATGACCGCATGGAGAGCTAGTGCAGATCTTTACTTTACTTCAGACTCAAACTCTACAAATCCATTTAGACTTGGATTATCTGCTGGTAAAGAATTTAGAAAAGGCACTGGTAACCTACAAGGTTATTATGGCTATCAAGGAGGCTTATCAATGTCTAGCAACGAAGATGATGCTGGAGAAAGCTCTACAGACTTTGCCGCTGGCGCTAGTGGGTTTATTGGCGTTGAGTACTTCGTAAGAGCTAAAATGGGTATTGGTGCTGAATACTCATATGGCTTAAATTACGCAGACTCTAATGTTTCGCTTGGTGGAACAATGGGGTCGCTAATGCTGAACTTATATTTCTAAAATATAATACTCTTAAAAAAAGGAAGCCAACGCTTCCTTTTTTTATTTCAAACATTTGCATCACTATTCTAGAGTCCGTTTTATGCGTATTTGTGTTTCTTCATTTTTGTTAAGAAAAGTAAGCCTCTTATATTTACTCACTATGTATTTAACCTATAATGGTACGGGGCAACTCCTCTTAACATACACTGCTAACAAGAATTAAAGCCTTCTCAACAATAGAAGGCTTTTTTTGTACCTTCGACAAAACAAACCCTATGAATTTCGATAAATTTTGCCAAAGCTGTATGCTTCCAAAAGACCACGAACTGTTTAAGCAAGCAACAGAAAGTGATGGAGCTCATAACGATGCTTATTGTGCCTTTTGTTATGAAAATGGAGCTTTTACCGATCCAGAAATTTCTTCCGCCAAAGAGATGTAGGTTTTTGTAAAAGACATGCTTAAGAAACAAGGGGTGGGTAGGTTAAAACATGAAAATAAGATTATTATGAAAAAACTAGCAACATTTATTATCGGATTCTGCATACTTCAATCATTCTCTTGCGAAACAGATCACTACAGTGAGAAGTACCTATTAAACCTTAGCGACCACACTATTAAGGTTGATTACTTAGAATCGTATTACGACGGAGTAAGTACCGTTGAACTTTTACCACAAGACTCTGTTCTTATTCATCAATCATCCTATTGGGGGAGTAAAGAAGAGCAAAATCTAAGTTCTTGTATTATTCTTGAAAGCGATTCTGTTTCTGTGGCTAACATATCCGATTCTACACTCAATTTTACGGGCGATTTTACAGATGAAAACAGATGGCATTCTGAATTTACCGCTGGACGTTCGAGTAGTCAAACCTGTACTTTTGCTTTTGTAAACAACGACTTTATAGAATAATAAATTTAAACATATCGATGAATCAAGATTTGTTAAAGCTCTCTATTTCATGTTCTTTGGAATAATTATTGACCACTTTTATAAATTGAAAATCAAAAAATCAAGCACATGAAAAATCTATACATTCTACTCATCTGTATTCTTTCTTTAAGTTTTGGAACAGTCAATGCACAAAATACGTTCGACTGTATGTGTACAGAAGAATACGATCCTGTTTGTAGTACCGATGGTATTACCTACGGGAATTTTTGTTTAGCAGGATGCGAAAATGCAGACATAGCATTCGAAGGTTCATGTTCAGAACAAAGTATGACATTCCCTGCTAATGTAGGAGAAAACTTTACTTATACTCAAGTTTTAGGCCCTAACAGTACGGCAACAGACGGTCCGTATTGGACTGTTGGCGAAACTCCAGAATGGGCTACTACAATAATTAATACAGATTGGGACGCAAACTCACTTACAGGGAACTTCATCCTAACGATTAACGGAACTCCAAGTGCAAGCGATGTGGGGCTTAATGTTATTGTAGTGAACCAAATCAACTCTTGGACAAATCAGGTTGTAAGCTCTCAAGAAGTCATAATACTGGTATTAGACAATACAGACTGTATGTGCATAGCACTTTACGATCCTGTTTGTGGAGAGGATGGACAAACCTACGGAAACTCATGTGAGGCAGAATGCGAAAACGTAAGCATCGCTTACGATGGAGAATGTGGCATTACCAACCCTTGTATGGGTGAGTTTGAAATTATACAACAAGAGTACATTGCCGGTTTTGCAGGAATGATGCTTCATTTACAAGTACTAAATACCGGAAACGACCTTTCTACTACTTTGGCTTCTGTAATTTTAGCCAACACCTGTGCGAGTACCGACCAATTTACTTTCGAAAGCTGGGCTACTGGCGATGTTGTTGACATGTATTTTAATTATACATGCTTAAGCATGGCTCCTTTTATAGATCCTTTTGAGGCAACTCTGGTAATAAGTGGAACTGGAAACTGTGCACAAGACATATCTTTTGTTTTCGACCCACAAGGGACTAACAACACTGAAGGATGCACCGATGCAAACGGAATATTTTATACCGAAGGAAGCAATTGGAATATAGACGACTGTACATTCTGCTCCTGTGAAGATGGTGATATAATGTGTATGGTTGTAGATTGTGCCATGCCTCCATGCGACGACCCTATTTATATAGATGGACAATGTTGTCCAACTTGCGAAGAAGAAGTTTTGGGTTGCACTAACCCAATAGCAGTAAATTACAATCCAGAAGCAAATATTGATGATGACACTTGCATATTAGACCCTAACCAAGAAACTTGCACATACTACGGCGAAACCTTACAATTAGGCGAAACCATAACCGTAAATGGGGAGCTATGTACTTGCCAAACTTTTATAGTTAACGAATGGGGATTTGACGGCGGAGCTCAAATGTTCTGTGTTCCGCTTACCGATACTTTAGGCTGTACTTCCGATGCTGGAAATTTTTATCCTGTTGGAGCCTTTATGGAAGGAGAATGTGAAACATGTATTTGCGAAGCAAGTATGCTTACGATTTTCCCTCCAATGCCTCCATCGTGGACTTGTTACGAAATTGCTGATTGTGGCGATGGATGCGAATTTATAGACTGTCTTTTTGGTTGTGAAAATGGAGAATGTATTGAACTTGAAACAAATTGCTACGATGACAATGGAATTTCTTACCCAGCTGGCTCAACAATGCAAGGTGAATGTGAAACTTGCTTTTGTTCTCCTAGTATAACAGCTGTGTTCCCTCCAGATCCACCTTCTTGGTACTGCGAAGAAATTGCAAATTGTGGAGACTGCTCTGTAGTTGATTGTGCTCCTGGATTCTTCTGCCTAAATGGAGAATGCTTACCTGAAACAGACATCGTGGGATGTGCTGCCGACAACGGAGAAATATACCCTATTGGATATGTGATGGAAGGAGAATGTGAAATGTGTTTCTGTATGCCTAGTATGGCTACCTCACCACTAGAAGGAGGAGAATGGCTTTGCGAAGAAATTGAAGATTGTGGCGAGCCTTCAGACTGCGAAACAGTGTATATGGACATGTCTATTGGAAATGATTACTATGAAAGTTGGTACCCTGAGCTGACTTACAATATTATTGATGCAAATGGAGTGGTAATAGCTTCAGGCACAAACAATGCAGAATCGTCAACGGACACTTTATGCTTGCCCGCGGATTGTAATTATCAGGTAATGATGGATGGAGTATCTCCTTATGGGGGTTGTGAATTAGCTCTTTGGACCTTAACTAGTGAGTCTGGTGAAGAGTTAGCTACAAACATCTCTTGTGATGAATATTGGGAAAATAACAGCATGACATACTATGTTGATTTCGAAATTGGATGCACCAACGACTGTATTTGCTACGACCTTTGGGCTCCCGTTTGCGGAACCAACGGAATTACCTATGGCAACGATTGCGAAGCAGAATGTGCAGGAGTAGATTTCTCTGAAGGAGAATGTTTACCAACAGATTTCTGTGACCAAATTGAGGTTTCAACAGAAACTATGTACAATGAAAACGGACAAGTACAGCTAAACATTACTGTTTACAACAACAGCTCGAATAACATAAACTATCCTGTATTTAATATAGAATCTGCAAACGATTACGTTTCTATAGAAACCTTATTCGAAAATGCCTATTGGATTGGTACTGGAGAAAGCACTACCAATTCTTATATATTATCTGGCGGAGGTAATGCAGCAGCCTTAATAGAAGCTACTTACTATGTATCTCAACTAAATCAAAATGCTGCCTGCGAATACCCAATTACCTTTCTGTACGAACCAATATGGGGTTCTCAGTATTGCTTTGAAAATGGGAATGCATATTCAGTTGGCGAAGTTTTAACTGGCGATGATTGGTGCGAAACTTGTGTGTGTACTGCTAGCGATGCGACTGTTTTCCCACTAGAACAACCAACATGGGTTTGTGAGGAAATAGAAAATTGTGGAGAGCAAATTAACTACGTACTTATTATGTATGATGCTTGGGGTGATGGATGGAATGGAGCAGAAATGACCATTACAAACACCAACGGAGATATAGTTGGTGTTTACACTATGGAAGACGGGGACTTCGAAGCGGTAGAACTAGACTTAGTAGACGGATGTTACAATATAGAAGTCTCTGATGCAGCTTATGCAAATTCGGAAATTTCTTGGGCAATTACACAGAATTATTACCCTGCAGTTTACTCTGGAGGTGCCCCATTCTCTGGCGTGCTTAGTTTAAATGCAGATTGTGAAGAAGACCCTTGTAATTTAATTGATTGTGCCGATGGTTACGAATGTGTAAACGGAGACTGTATTATCATAGAACCACAAGAATATGGCTGTGAGTTAGATGGAGAACTCTACGAATTTGGAACTACGCTAGAACAAGGCTGTAATACCTGCTTCTGTCAAGCAGGATTTAATCCAAACGCAAACGGAATTTGGGCTTGTACCGAAATGGCTTGTGGTGGTTGTACCGATCTAGAAGCATTAAACTACGATATGTATGCCGATTGGGATGATGAGTCCTGTGAATATGGAACAGATCCTACGCCAAACTGGGAAAGCCCAAATACAGGTGCAAACCATACTTTGGTCTTAGCAGAAGATATGATTTTAGAACTAGATGGAGCAGACATACAAAACGGAGATTGGATTGGTGTATTCTATCCATTAAACGGAGAATTAGTTTGTGCTGGTTATACCATTTGGGAAGGAAGCACAACGGTTATTCCAGCTCAAGGAGACGATACTACTACAGAAATTCAAGATGGGTTTAATGCCAATCAAGAATTCCAATGGTTGGTATGGGATGCGTCTACTAATACTACCTATAGTATGGATGCAAATTACGACCAAAACATGCCTAGTCAGGAACAATATACTACCAATGGTATTTCTGCGATCTTAACATTAACCGCACAACCGCTAATTGGAGCGCAAGAACTAGAACTAACTGTTGGTTGGAGCCTCTTCTCCACTTATATGGTAGCCGAAGTAATGGATGCAGAAGAATTATTCTCTGCCTTTGTAGAGGATGTAATAATTGTGAAAAACAATATAGGCCTTGCCTATTTACCAAGTTATAACTTTAATGGTGTTGGCGATCTTTTACCTGGACAAGGGTATCAAGTAAAATTAAGCAACGCTAATATCCTTACCATAGAAGGTGATTATTTAAGCCCAGAAGACAACCCTATTGATTTGGTAAATGGATGGAATTTAATCGCCTACCTACGTACCGAACCCGCAGATGTAATTGCTGTTTTTGAAGACATTGAAGAATTGGTGATTGTAAAAGACAATAGCGGGATGGCATATTTGCCAGAATATGGCTTTAACGGTATTGGAAATATGATGGCAGGGCAAGCTTATCAGATTAAAGTTCTTGCAGCACAACAATTGCAATACTTAGCCAATAATCAGTCTTATAGATTCGAAATGGCTGCTGTAGAAAACAATTTACAGCATTATAAAACACCTCTAAATACAGGAGCTAACATGTCGTTGGTTATAGATGGGTATCAATTAGAAAGCGTATTAGATTTTGGAGATGAAGTAGCTGTTTATTCGACCACTAATCAATTAGTTGGTGCTTTTGTTTACGAAGATCAAGCCATTGTAATTCCTGTTTATGGAAACGATGACTATTCTAAAGAGCTAGATGGTTTATTGAAGAATGAAGCTTTAACACTTAAATACTGGTCTAATGAAAAAGGTGAAGAAATTTCTCTCATTACAAACTGGGATTCTTCAACAGGTTTGTTCGAACAAAATAGCATTCAAGTAGCCACAATAGAAAGGGCGCCTTTAGAGTTTAGTAAAATAGACTTTGAGATACTACCAAATCCTGCTACGCATTTAGCAGCTTTAACCTTTGAACTTTTCGAAACATCAAAAGTAGAAATTCAGGTATTTAATATTCTTGGAGACCTATTATTTAACCTAGGCTCTAATGCCTATAAGAAAGGTGAAAATTCGGTAATTCTAAAAGTTGAAGACTATCCAGTAGGGACTTATTTAATTAAACTACAAACAAGTAATACTGTTTACACCAAACGATTACTGGTACAATAAGACTTAGTAAGTCTCTAAGAAAGTCAGCTTAAAAGCTGACTTTTTTTGTTTTCAAAAGTATTCGAGATTTCAGTATATTTGCAAAAGGTTTACGAAAGTAATTCTTTGGTTTCTACACAAAATTAATCACTTGTGTTTTAACAAATAAGAAGCTATAGCAGACCTATTGATTATCCCTGAAAGAAAATACTTTTGAAGAAAAAGAACCTAATAATTTTCGGAACTCGCCCAGAAGCTATAAAGATGGCTCCTTTGGTCAAGGCTTTTTTAGCGAACGATAGTTTTGAAACTCGAGTTTGTGTTACCGCACAACACAGAGAGATGTTAGATCAGGTTTTATCATTTTTCGATATTACCCCCGATTACGATTTAGATTTAATGAAGCCCAACCAAAATCTATACGGCTTAACAGCGGATATAATTACAGGGTTAAAACCGATCTTAGAAGATTTTAAACCCGACTTCGTATATGTTCACGGTGACACTACTACAACAATGTCTTCGAGTATTGCTGCTTTTTACTCTGGTGCCAAGGTTTGCCATGTGGAGGCTGGTTTAAGAACCTTCAATAAAAGAGCTCCTTTCCCCGAGGAAATGAACAGATGTGTTACGGGTTCTGTGGCTGATTATCATTTTGCGCCTACCACAACCTCTTCACAAAACTTATTGAACGAAAATGTCGATCAAAAGAATATTCTCATTACTGGGAATACTGTTATCGATGCTTTATTAGAATCGGTAGAGAGAGTAGATACTTTGGAATCTGAGGAGATTAAACACTTAAAAACGATTGTTGAGCCTGATAATAGGTTGATTTTGGTTACGGGTCATAGACGCGAAAATCATGGTCAAGGGATGATTAATATCTGTGAGGCACTCAGAGAAATTTCAGAAACACATCCTGATGTTCAAATTATATATCCTGTACACTTAAATCCAAATGTACAGAAACCTGTATACGAGATTTTAGGCGATCAAGCGAATATCAAATTAATCGACCCTTTAGCTTATCCCGCTTTTGTATGGTTAATGAATAAATCGAAATTAATTATTACCGATAGTGGTGGAGTGCAAGAAGAAGCTCCGTCTTTGGGGAAACCCGTATTGGTAATGCGCGATACCACCGAAAGGCCTGAGGCTGTTGATGCCGGAACTGTAATTTTAGTGGGAACAAATAAAGCGAAAATCGTTTCTGAAGCCACAAGCTTATTAAACGATACTGATCGATATGCTGCCATGAGCACTCTTCATAATCCTTATGGAGACGGGTTGGCTTGTAAAAGAATTGTGGAATTTATCCAAAATTTAAAAGATGAATAATCAGCCAGAAGTAGTAATGATAGGATTGGGTTATATCGGTTTGCCAACAGCAGCCTTAATAGCTCAAGGAGGCGTACAAGTACATGGGGTTGATATTAACCCTTCTGTAGTTGATACCATTAATGCAGGTAAAATACATATTGTAGAACCTTCATTAGATAAGGCTGTAGCCACAGCGGTTGAGAAAGGCTTTTTAAGAGCTTCAACTACTGCAGTACAGGCAAATACTTATTTAATTGTTGTGCCTACTCCTTTTAAAGCCAAGAACGAACCCGACATTTCTTTTGTTGAAGCGGCTACTCGTGGAATTCTACCCTTATTAAAAGAAGGCGATTTATATATCATCGAATCAACCTCGCCTGTAGGAACTACAGAAAAGATGATGCGCTTGATTCATGAAGAGCGCCCAGACTTAGTGGGTAAACTTTTCATTGCTTATTGTCCAGAAAGAGTGTTGCCCGGAAATGTGATGTACGAGTTGGTACATAACGATAGAGTTATTGGTGGTGTAGATGAGGCTTCTACTGAGAAAGCAATTGCTTTTTATAAAGAACACGTAAAGGGGAAGTTACACAAAACCAATGCGCGTACTGCTGAGATGTGTAAGTTGGTAGAAAATTCTTCTAGAGATGTACAAATTGCTTTTGCAAACGAACTGTCTTTAATCTGCGATAAAGCAGATATCAATGTTTGGGAATTAATCGAATTAGCTAATAAACATCCTAGAGTAAACATACTACAACCTGGTTGTGGTGTAGGTGGGCATTGTATTGCAGTTGATCCTTACTTTATAGTTTCGGATTATCCGATGGAGTCAAAAATTATTGGAACCGCAAGAGAGATCAATAACTATAAATCTTTTTGGTGTGCCGAGAAAGTGCAAACCGCCAAATTGGAATTTCAATTAAAAGAAGGACGTAAGCCAAGTATCGCTATAATGGGCTTAGCGTTTAAACCAAATATCGATGATTTAAGAGAGTCTCCAGCAAAATACATCGCACAAAAGGTTCTTCAAAATGCGAATAACGACTCGTATTTTATTGTTGAGCCGAATATAAAAAGTCATAACGTATTTAAATTGACCAACTATAAAGAAGCGGCAGAGAAGGCCGACATCATCGTGTTCTTAGTAGCTCACGATGAGTTTAAAACACTAAACCTATCTGCGGATAAAATCGTGTTAGATTTTTGTGGAATTTTGAAGTAAGACTCGCTAAATCAATTAATACAAAGTAAGTGCAGTTTCTAAACCTCTTTAAGAGTAAGCTTGTAAAGAATATTTCGTGGCTATTTTTTGATAAAATATTCAGGATGGCCTATGGTATCTTTGTAAGTGTTTTGGTTGCAAGATATTTAGGTCCTGTTGCTTTTGGTGAACTTAACTTTTCCATTGCATTCGTTTACGTTTTTCTAGTCATCTCTAGTTTAGGGATGGAGCAAGTATTAATAAGGGAGCTCACTCTTACTAAGGAAAAGCGAAATCAAATAATATCGACCTCTTTAATTATGAGAGGTTTAGCGTCTTTCGTCGTGTATCTACTTGTTGTGGTCATGGCAATTTGCTACAACCCTGATATAAGCACTCATATACTTATTATAATTATAGGAACGCAAATATTATTACAGATTACAGACGTGTTCTTCACTCTATTTATGGCAGAGCTCAATTCCAAATATGTGGTTTTAGCGAAGAACATAGGGTTTTTAATTGCTGGTTTAATCAAAATTATATTTGTATTCATTAAGCTCAGCCTTGTTTGGTTTGCACTTGCTACAGTAGTCGAGTTTTTTGTTTGTTCACTGCTAATTATCTGGTTTTTTAAGAGAAAAACAGATGTCAGAATAAGTTTGAAGTATTGGAATAAACAGATTGGAAAGCAAATTTTAAATAGCTCTTATCCATTGATTATTTCGAGCGTATTTTATGTTATTTACACCAAACTAGATCAGGTGATGTTGGGCTATTTGACGAGTTCAGATGAAGTAGGTTATTATGCTGTTGCAGCTAAACTATCAGAAGTGTGGTACTTTATCCCCTCTGCCATTGTAAATTCTTTTTATCCAGAATTAGTTAAACTGAAAGAGAAGAACGCAAATGGTTTTAAAATACTGACCATGCGATTAATGACTGTATTGTCGGCATTTGCACTTTGTATTGCATTGTTTTTCACCTTCTTCTCAGATATGCTTATAGAGACTTTATATGGTGTGGAGTATATTACTTCCGGAAAGGTTTTGACCATACATATTTGGTCTTGTATAATTGTCTTTTCTGCAGTTGTAAGTGGTGCATGGTTCGTTATCAATCGACTCGAAAAATATTCATTTTACAGAACAGGTACTGGAGCTTTAGTAAATGTAGCCTTGAACTTCATGTTAATACCTGCTTACGGAGCTTTAGGGGCTGCCGTAGCAACCTTAGTGGCAAAAATTATTGCATCGTATCTGATGAACGGAATGTTTGCAAAAACAAAACCTGTATTTTTATTGCAAACTAAAGCTTACTTTAATGTACTAAAAATTCGACCTGTTTACAGGATTTCTAAAAAACTATTCCATGATATTAAGTTCAGTTAATCATTTGAAAAATAAGGTTCTCAAAGAACTGTCTGTCCTAATAACTGGAGATTATGTGTTGTTGGACATCCCGAATCATAAAAATGTCGGTGATCACCTTATTTATAAAGGTGAGTTAGACTTTTTTAGTGAAATACCTTTTCAATGTCAGACACAGTCAAGCGTGACCTTTAATTTTTCAGGTGAAATAAAATCGAATATAATTTTGTTGCACGGTGGTGGAAACTTCGGGGATTTATATCCCATGCATCAAAAATTCAGAGAAAAGGTAATACTCGAAAATTCCAATAAACGCATTATCATCTTGCCACAATCGGTGCAATTTGATAATAAATCTGAAGCGATAGAAAGTGCAAAGGTTTTTAATCAGCATCCCGACCTTACCATTTGTGCCAGAGATCAATATTCTTTCGAATATTTGAAGAACTATTTCGGGCAGTGTAACATCATAATGGTGCCAGATATGGCTTTCTGTTCTCATCATCAAAAATCTAAACAAGCGACTAAAGATCTTCTGATTATGAAGCGAAGAGATTTTGAGATTGGAGATTCAGATGAGATTGAGCTGAGTAGTGATTATTCTGTTTCTGATTGGACTACTTTTGAGCCTACTTTAAATGAAAGTATTGCAAAGTATTACGAGAAAGTAAACAATCAGCTCTCGAAAAGCTTCTTTAAAGCGGTAAAAAAGGATAGTGTTTTTGGGTTATTTCCCTTGAGAACAGAAAAAGGATATATCCAAATGGGAATAGATTTAGTCTCTCAGTATAAATTTGTTATTTCTACAAGATTACACGGTCATATACTCTGTTTGTTATTAGGAATACCCTCCATTATAGTAGACAACAGTTACGGTAAAAACAAAAGGTTTTACGATACATGGTTAAATGAAGTTGAGGGCTCGTACTTTGCGAATACAATTGAAGAATCTCTTGAACTTTATCACAAAATGAATGATGACAACTAAAGCACCCTTTTTATCTATCGTTGTTCCGGTGTACAATGTGGAGGAATATTTAGAACGTTGTTTTAATTCTGTCATTTCACAGTCATTTATTGATTGGGAAATGATTATTGTAGATGATTGTTCGCCAGATATTAGTCAGCAAATCATTCAAAAATATCAAGCGCAAGACTCGAGGGTTCGTTGTATTATCAACGAGAAAAATAAAGGACTCGGTGGGGCTAGGAATGTAGGGATTTCTCATTGCCATGGGGAGTATATATTGTTTATAGACAGCGATGATTTTATATCTGACGAAAGCGCCTTAGAGCAATTGTGTGCCTTGGCTTCAGAAAACAACTTAGATGTTATAGACACTCCGTATAGAGTGATAAAGGATGGTGTAGAAATAAATAGATTACCGAAAAAGTTTAACGACTTAAACGATAAGATATACGATGGTGTCGATTATATGGAGCAAATTCAGATTCTACCCATTGTAGTCTGGAATAAACTCTATAAGCGATCTTTACTGCAAGAGAATAACATTCTTTTTAAAGAACGAAAATACGAAGACATTTGCTTTACCTTAGAGGTGATGTATAAAGCTAGTAGAGTGCAAAACACAAGTAGTCCTTTTTACAATTATATCATCCGAGAAGGTTCGATAATGACATCAAAAGTGAGCAGAAGTTCTATTGATGATGCTATGGAATTGTGTTTTGATTTGGAGGCTTTATATGAAAGTACAAAGCAGAATACTCAAATTGAGAAAAGCTTTTTCTATGGTTTTATAGGCTTACAGAAATTACTTGCAAATTACGATTCAAAGGAACACAAACAAGAGGTTTCGAAACGATTAAAAGCCTTACATAGGAAGTATAGATGGACTATATTAAAAGCTGAGAAACTCGGCTCGATTCAAAAATTGTCCTTGCTTATCTCTCCTAAACTGACCTTATTCTTAATTCAAAAGTCTAAGGGGTGAAAATAGTTGTAATCACTTCTAGGTATCCTAGCGAAAACAAGCCGTATAATCATATGTTCGTTCATATGAGGTGCCTTGAGATGCTGCAACTAAACATTGATGTGAGGGTTTATGTGGCTTCTAAAATGAATGATTCTTATACCTATCAGGGTGTAAAAGTACAGTTGATGACTAGCGCAGAAATTGTTAATCAATTGGATGAACAAGCCGTTATATATTTACATTTATTAAATATACACCCTTTTAGTAAAGATGATGGCTGGCCAATTTACAAACATATAATGAAGCATAATTTACCATCGTTGATGTATGTTCACGGGAGTGAGGTACAGAAGTACACAGCCCGATGGTACGAGTTCAATTATAGAATTTCAGATGTTCTGATATGGATTAAAAAAGACTGTTTTGTGATTCCAAAGATGAAGCAGTTTTTCAGAATTCAAAAAAGAACTTACCCATTTGTTTTTCCTTCTTTATGGATGAAAGAAGAGACGGAGCGCAATTTGAAATTAACCATAGACGATTATAAAATTATTCCAAATGGAATTGATACTTCGTTTTTTGAATTCCATAATCTAACAGAGAATCGATTTAAAATCTTAACGATTCGTTCGCTTTCAAAAAAGGTATACGATATAGAGAAGACCATTGAGGTATTAGAGAATTTGCCCGAAAAATATACGCTTGATATTTATGGGGAAGGGATTTATAAGGAACAATATCAAAAATTGATCGCTTCTAAAAAACTAGAAAATCGAGTCCAAATTATATCTAGATTCCTAGAGAGATCAGAAATGAAGGCGCTTTTTTTAAACTACGGGGCATTTATTTCCACAACCCGAATGGATTCTCAGGGAGTAACCATGATGGAGGCCGCAGCTTCTGGATTGCTGGTGGTTACTACAGATAATTCTTCTAAACAAGAATTTATTCACGATGCTGTAAATGGAGTCTTAGGAAATTCTGCTAAAAAAATAGCTGCTAAAATAGTTGCTATCACAAACAATAAAAGCCGCTTTGAGGAAGTTGTTGTTAAGGGTAGAAAATCGATGGAAGTGATTGACATCTCTACCACGATCAGAAAAGAAATGGAACTCTTAAAACAGTATCTTTAAACAATGGATAAGCTACAAAAGTTAGATAGTTTAATAGTCTTGTTGATGTTCGCATTGCTGCCCATCGACATGATTAATGGTGTAATGCTTGGAAATGAGATTATACTTCCGATAACAATTGGACAATTATTTAAACTACTCATTATTGGGGTCTTGTTTTTTCGATTCTTTATATTCAATTTTAAGTTATTGCTTACATCGTGTTTAATGTTTTTGTTGATGCTTCTACCTAGCTTCTATCAGATGTTTACACAATTAGATGCTAGCTTTTTGTTTAGTGATATTGTTAAAGTGAGTAAGTATTTAACTCCACTATTCTGTTTCTTCTTTTTTAAAGATTTTATAACTCGTCAAGATCCTCTTGAGCTCAAGCAGCTCTTTAAATTAGTCTGGTTTTCTTATATCGTTTTAGTTGTCAATATATTAATCAAGTATATTGGTTTAGGCTATCCTATGTACAAAGCTGAAGATATTGGAAGTAAAGGTTTCTTTTTTGCCGGAAACGAAACCTCTGCCATGTTAATTATCCTAACATCAATATTGGCGTATACGATCTTTTTAAATAAAGAGCGCTGGAAGTTTTACGCTTTCATGCTTTTTAGCCTGTTTGTTGGTTTAAGTATTAGCTCTAAAACCGCGATTTTAGGAATGCTTTTACTACTCATTCTAATACCGCTCGAACGCCCAACAATAAAAACTGACTTGACTAAATTGAAAAAATTAGGACTTACTCTATTAGTCTCTATTCCGTTTGTATTCTCTGGAACTTGGTGGGCTTTAAAACAATCATCCGTATTCGATCGTTTAACTTATTATTGGGCGAAATTAGATGCTTTGACCTTTATATTTTCTCACCGGAATTTCTTTTTTGCAGATGCATACAAAGTATATTTGGAAAAGTATAATCTTTTAGAGAAATTTCTTGGCGTAGGTCAAACCAAGTATGAAATATTAAACAATGCTAAAATTATAGAAATTGATATCGCAGATATCTTTTTTACCTACGGATATATTGGGTTCTTATTATTTGTTTTTTCACTTGGATATTTAGGAGTACAATCCTGGAAAATTTCGAAATTTGAAAAGTATAATTACACCAAATTTGTGTTTTTAATGTTGATTATATTATTAGGCATTTCTACCATTGCAGGTCATGTTTTTAGCTCTGGTATGTCTGCAGTTTTTATAGGATTATTATTTAGTTTAATGTATATAAAGAAAAATGTTGTTCTTAAGAAATAATGGTCTGCCGTACATATCGTTTACATTTGCATTTGCACTACCGTTTGCAAATGGAATAAATAATTATGTTTTAGCTTTATTCTATATTGTAGTAGCGTTACTCGTTTTTTCAAAAAAATTAAATTTTCAAAAATCGAACTTTTCTACAGTCTTATATTCAACAATAATATTAATGATTCCGTTTCTATGGAGCATTTTTATAGTTGAAAATAGTGCCGATGTATTAATTGCTTTAGAGAGAAGGTTAAGCTTTATGTTAACTCCAATTTCTTTTGTGTTTTTAACTAATAAGGATGTTTTACGAATAAAGAATTTTAGCTTAAAAGGCTTAACCATTGGGGCAGTTCTTTCCTCTGTTTTACTTATAGTGTTGGTGTTATTAAAATACTATAGCCTAAAACCCATTTTTACTATTGATAATGATTTATTTAATTACTTTCATACAAGCGCTAACTACACATATCCAATTGATATTCACCCATCCTATTTAGGTCTATACATATTAACTTCATTAGTAATCTTGCTATTTACAGGTGTTTTTGTTTCTAAAGTTTGGAAATCATTGTTTGTTGGTATTCTATCCCTTTCTATGTTTTTTTTAAACTCAAGAATAATACTAGCTCTATATCTTATTTTAATCATAATCTATTTTGGTAGATATTTTCAATCGAAATTCAAAAATAGAAGACTAACAGTAATTAGTACTGCTACATTGATGGTAGTATTACTCGTAATCTTTTTTAATCTTTTTAAAAACACTTACTTATTTCAGCATATAAAAAGTGAAACTACTTGGGAGCTAACGCACCAAATTGGGACTAATTACAACAGAAAAGGCAGTGGGGATTCTAGACTAGCTAGATGGGATGCAGCAATACAAGTAATTAAGAAACATCCATTTATGGGTCATGGAATTTCGATGGAAACTGAGGTTTTGAAGGATCAGTATATTAGCATGGGAATGAATACTGCCGCAAAAGAAAACTATAATTCTCATAATCAATTTTTAGGTTTCGCTATTGAGGGAGGGCTAATCTCCCTTATTTTATTTTGTTTTTATTTAATCCTCAATTTATATTTCACCTTAAAATCAAAAGATTTTTTGAGCATGTTCTTTTTTGTTTCTATAGCCGCCATCTGCCTAGTAGAGAATTTATTAGTTAGAAATGCTGGAATTACATTTTTAAGCTTTTACGGGGCCCTTTTTCTACATTCAAGTTTTAATAGTATAAAGTCCCGCACTCGCTGATTAACCAGCAGCACATGATTAATAGGTTAAATAGTAAAACAATCTATCGCCATTTTATTACTTTTGTGTAAATTTTTATTTCCCTACCACTGCATGTCAAACAGAATACACATACTCAATACAACTATCGATAATTTCTCTATGAAAGAAACTCTAGAGATTATAGATAAGCGGATTGCATCTCAACAAAATTTACACCATGTAGTTGTAAATGCAGGGAAAATTGTTGCCATGCAAGATGATAGGCAATTAATGCAGTCTGTAAACGAAGCAGATTTAATTAACGCAGATGGTCAGGCTGTAGTATGGGCCTCCAAAGTACTGGGCAACCCCCTAAAAGAAAGAGTCGCTGGAATAGATTTAATGTCGAACCTAGTTGAAATGGCGCATAATAAAGGCTATAAAATTTTCTTTTTAGGCGCTAAACAAGATGTTCTTAAAAAAGTAGTACAAAATTATAGTCAGCAATACTCTAACAATATTATTGCTGGATACAGAAATGGGTATTTTTCAAAGGAAGATGAAAAAGACATTGCGCAACAAATAGCAGATAGTGGTGCACAAATTCTATTTGTTGCAATAAGCTCTCCTACAAAAGAAAACTTTCTTTACAACCATAAGCAAATATTAGCAAAAGTAAACTTTGTTATGGGCGTTGGTGGTAGCTTCGATGTAGTTTCTGGACTCGTTAAAAGAGCTCCAAAATGGATGCAAAACACAGGCTTAGAATGGCTTTACAGACTACTACAAGAGCCACAAAGAATGTGGAAACGCTATTTACTTGGAAATACTAAGTTTGTATTGTTAGTAATTAAAGAGTGGTTAAAGAAATAGCCAGTATCTAAATTGTAGCTTGTACTAATAATAATAAACAAAATTGTGCATAGAGGATATTCCAATTTATTAAAACCAATAATGACCCTAATCGACCTGTCAATTATTAACGGGGTAATGTATTATATGAATTCTGATTTATACCTCGACTTGGTATATATTCTTTTCTTTAATGTGGCTTGGATGTTGATTTCATTTAATAATCAATTTTACAATATCTATAGAAATGCTCGACCCTCAAAGGCTGTCTACTTAATAATAGCTCAGTTTTCAACTTTTTTCCTTGCCTATTTTACCTACTTCGGGATTTTTAAAGAAGGGGATGCTGTAAACGATCAACTGGTAACATTACTCTTAATTTACTCTTTAATTGTCGTTTTTAAACTAAGTATTGTAGTTCTACTAAAAGGATATCGTATTGCGGGGGGTAACTACAGAAATGTAATTATTATTGGAGAAGATGAAAGTGTTTCTGTGCTTCGAAAATACTTCAACTCCCGTTTAGAATTAGGCTATCGATTAAAAGGATACTTCTCTGATACGGCTAAAAATGAAGGTACTTTTTTAGGACAAATAACTGAAAGCTTCAATTTTGCTTTGGAGAATAATATAGATGAGATTTACCTATCTATGAACTCCATTTCTAAAGAACAGATTAAAGAATTTGAAATTTTCGCAGATAATAACCTGATCACTCTAAAATTAGTCCCAGATTACAAAGGGGTTTTTAGAAAAATGGAAGCCGTTCACTACTACGACTACTTACCAGTAATATCTATTAGAAAACAACCCTTAGACGATGTTTTTAGACGCTTTATGAAGCGATCATTTGATCTTCTGTTTTCAGCTGTAGTAATTGTATTCCTCCTTACTTGGTTAATACCAATTATTGCTTTACTAATTCGTTGGGAGTCTAAGGGTCCTATATTTTTTAAACAAAAAAGAGATGGCTTAAATGGTATATCTTTTGGCTGTTATAAGTTCCGATCGATGCGCTCGAGTGAAGAAGCAAATAAAATACAAGCCACCAAAGAAGATGCTAGAATTACCAAAATGGGAGCTTTTATGCGGAAAACAAGCATAGATGAACTGCCTCAATTTATAAATGTGTTACTTGGAAACATGAGTGTTGTAGGCCCTCGCCCACACATGCTGCAACATACACAAGAGTTCTCGAAGAGCGTAAACAAGTATATGGTACGCCATTTTGTGAAACCCGGAATTACAGGTTTAGCTCAAATAAAAGGGTATAGAGGAGAAATAAAAGTTAAGTCTGACATTAATAATAGAGTGAAATTTGATGTCTTCTATTTAGAAAATTGGTCTTTAATTTTAGATATTAGAATTGTATTACAAACCGTTTCTAATGCAATAAGTGGAGAAGAAAATGCTTACTAGTTGTACTTCTTATTAGTACATTAGCAATTAATAGAAAACATTTCATGCCTCAAACTAGTCACAACAAAACCAAGCAACTTAAATACGACATCGCTTATTTAAAGATGTCTTTAGAGTGGGCAAACCTATCGTATTGCGAACGCAAACAAGTAGGAGCATTAATTGTAAAAGACCGAATGATTATTTCGGATGGCTATAATGGCACACCTTCTGGTTTCGAAAATGTATGCGAAACAAATACAGGAGACACAAAATGGTACGTGCTTCATGCCGAGGCAAACGCTATTTCTAAAGTTGCACGTTCTACTCAGAGTACCGAAGGTGCGACTCTCTACCAAACCTTATCGCCTTGTAAAGATTGTAGTAAACTTGTACACCAGTCGGGGATTACACGTGTTGTATTTATCCATAAATACAAAGATACTTCAGGAATTGATTTTTTAGAAAAAGCAGGTATAGAAATCGTACACATCCCAATGGAGAATTTATAAAATGAGCACTAATAAATCGATTCTTAAAAAACCCTTTTTAATTCTTTTCATTTTTACACTAGGGATGTATCTGGGCAAATTCCTATCCAATTCATCAGAATATATTCAATTGAGCTCCTCCTCTTCTGAGTTTCCTAAACTTGTTGAGTTGTTGATTTTTTTAGAATATAACTATGTAGACAAACTAGATTTAGACAGTCTACAAGAAGATATTATTACCAAAACTCTAGAAAGTTTAGACCCACACTCTACCTACATTCACGTAGATGACTTACAGGGTATTACCGAAGGCATGCAAGGTAATTTTGAAGGCATAGGCGTAGAGTTTCAAATTCAACACGATACCATTGTAGTGGTAAGCCCTATTTCTGGAGGCCCTTCGGAGCGTGCAGGAATTCGTTCGGGTGATCGCATTGTAAAAGTAGACACACTTAATGTTGCTGGCATAGGTTTTACAAATTCCGATGTTGTTAAAAATCTACGTGGAGACAAGGGAACCGAAGTAAAGCTATTTATTAAAAGACCTGAACATTCGAAACTCATTGAGTTTAATATTATACGCGACAAAATACCTATTACTAGTGTAGATGTTTCTTATATGTTAGATGCTGAAATTGGCTATATAAAAGTGAATCGATTTTCTGGAACTACTGATACTGAGTTTACCAATGCCTTAGATAATTTAAAAGCTGAGGGCATGAAAAAATTAGTGCTAGACTTACGCTCTAATCCTGGTGGTTATTTACATGCTGCAACAGCTATGGTAAACGAGTTTTTGTCTAATGGTGAAATCGTTTATACACAAGGGAATTCTAGATCTAAAAAAGTATATAAAGCCAATCGATATGGTGGTTTTCTACAAAAAGACTTAGTCGTATTAGTAGATGAAGGCTCGGCCTCGGCAAGCGAGATTGTGGCAGGTGCTTTACAAGACCACGATAGAGCAGCCATAATAGGAAGAAGAACTTTTGGAAAAGGATTGGTACAAGAGCAAACCCAAATGAGCGATGGTTCGGCGTTCAGGCTTACCACAGCGCGTTATTATACTCCATCGGGAAGATCGATTCAAAAAGCCTATTCAAAAGATGTAGAGGCCTACCATTTAGAGTCTCTAAAAAGATATGAAAATGGGGAACTCTACTCTCAAGACAGCATTAAAATAGCCGACTCTTTAAAGTATTTCACCGACAAGGGTAGGGTTGTTTATGGTGGTGGTGGAATAGCTCCAGACCACTTTGTGCCATTAGATACTACAGGACGATCTGATTGGCTCTTTAAGGTCTTAGCCGCCAATATTATTAGTGGTTTTGTTTTCGATTATGTAGACAGGCATACAGAGTTTTTAAATTCATTCTCTACACCAGAGCATTTTGCCAACAACTTTACCATTTCAGAAGATCTATTTAAATCATTCATCCAGCTAACGGAGGAAAATGACATCCCCTTAAATAAGGCTGAGATAAGCCGCTCTAAGACTTGGATTGTGAAAAGACTTAAAACGAGTATCGCTAGGCAAAAATGGAATGACCTTGGCTTCTTTACGGTTCTTAATCATACAGACCCTTCGGTTCAAAAAGGAATGGAAATACTGAGGGGAAATTAATTTGAAGATTAGTAAATCGGAAGACATGAATCGTAAACCTGCCTACCGGCAATCAGGTGGTAAATGGATGTAAAATTGTAGTTAATACAAAAACTCCTACTTCCTTCTGACTTCTATTAAACAAAAAAAGGCTGCTTCTTTCGAAGCAGCCTTTTTGTATTATAAAACTAAAGTCTAATAAAATTTAGCTCTGTTATCTTCAATGTCTGCAAGCGCTTTTAAAGCGTTAGTAGCTTCAAAGTTAGCTCTTGGCTGTAATTGACCTTCTAGCTGCTTCTTTAAAGCTGTTAAGTCTTTTGGCGCTGTAGAAGCGATGAAGTCATCTGCATATACTACATACACACCGTTATTACCTAAAACTGGACTAGACAATTGTCCTTTTTCCATTCCGTAAAAAGCACCCACTACATTTGGTTCGAATCCACCAGGAATAGCGTTAGAAGAAAAAGCCATTGTATTTACCTGCTCCGTTGTTAAGCTCATTGCAGTAGCTATATCATCAATTGTTTTAGCAGAAGAAAGTTGACTGTTAAATTCAGCTATTAAAGCTTCACTACTTTTCTCTTTTTTCACTGCAATCTCTACTTGTACACTTACCTCTTCTAAGGCTTGAGTTCCTTTAGCAGAAACGCTCGTTAACATCATCACTACAATACGACTGTTTTGGTCGTCTAGCTTCACCATGTTTAGCTCAGTATTTTCATTGTACGTCCAAAACACTAGATTACGAGCCTCTCCAAGTCCAGAGATCGTTCTATCCGCATCTTGCACAGTAGCTGCAATTAAAGCAACGTTCTTTTCATCAGCTAAAGCTTCGAAGTTTGCAGCATCTATTGCAGCAGCCATTTCACTTGCTTGCGCATAAATTTCATTTGCAGTTTCTTCGCTAGCATCCATTGCAATTTCTATAATTGCTACTTGTACCGAATCGTTACGACGCGCATTTAAGCGTGCAATTTTGTAACTATTATTTTCTTCGTAAGGTCCGTAAACAAAACCTACTTCAGCAGTTCTCATTTCTGTTTCTATAGCTGGAGACAATTGCCCTTCAGCATAAAAAGAAGCATCAAAAGAAGCATCAGAATAAGTATTTACAAATGCAACAGCGTCTGTGGTGGTTTTAAAACCATTTACTGTTTCGTTTGATTTTGCCGTTTTATTATAAACGAGTTTATCTTCTACTAAATCTAGAATACGCGCTTTAGTAGCCTTTTTATCAGCCTGTGTAGGCGTAATATCAAAAATAGCGATACTCAATTCGCGACTTGCACTTTGTGGGTAATCCTCTTGATGAGAAGCATAATAAGAAGACAGCTCTGAATCGCTCACTTCAATATTAGTATCGAATGCTTTGAATACGTAACGACCACTGGCTTGAGTAGCTTGTTCGTTGTAGTAAACATCTGCATCTATATTAGACGCGTTTAATCCTTGGCGGATTAAATTTACATACTTCTGACCTAAACGTTCTTTGCGAATTACATTTTCAAAATACATCCATCTTTGTGGATCGTTATCGTGAATTTGCTGTACAACTCCAGCTAATTGTGCTGCAGAAACATCTTGTCCGGTAATTCCAAAAAATTGTTTTGCAGTAGTAGACATTTCAGCGGATTTATAACCAAAAGTCAAACCAGCTAATTCTTCAGCACTAATGGCTAAACCTAATTCGCTGTATTGTTCGCTCATGATCACATCGTTCACCTTGTCGTTCCACAAATTATCTCTCAATACATTGCGATCCTGACGAGAATTAAATATACGATCTAAGTTTTGTGCTTCTGTTTCGAAATCGCGGTAATCGATAACCTCATCGTTTACTACTCCTATTACGCCTTGTCCTCCATTTAAAAGTGAACTACCAGAACTCATTAAATCTCCTAAAAGAAATGCTCCCATAGCAACTCCAATTCCTCCCATAAGGAGACCAGAACGCTTTCTTAAATTATCTAGTGATATCATTATCAGTGTGTTTTTCGTTTGTCAAGTCAGCGAATATACAAATTATTAAAAAAAATACGCTTTTATAGGCTGCGGAATAATTGTACTTTTTCAATTCTGGTCTTATTAACCTCTAAAATTTCAAAATTACACCCCTTGATTGCAATTTTATCTTTTACTACTGGAATGCTTTCACAGTAAAAAACAATCAAGCCATTGAGTGTTTCGTACTCATCAGACTCGGGAAGATTAAGCTGGTATTTTTGATTCAAAAAATCAATTTCTAATCTACCTGAAAAAACAAATGTATTGGCATCTATTTCAACTTCGGCCATATCCATCGTGTCGTGCTCGTCTTCAATTTCTCCAAATATTTCTTCTATTACATCCTCCACGGTAAGCAAACCAGAAGTGCCGCCAAATTCATCTACTACTAAAGCTATACTTTTTCGCTCTTTAATAAAGATGTTTAAAATATCGTTTGCCGTAATCGTTTCGGGAATTAAAGCAATAGGTAATAAGATCGATTTTATATTGGCAGGCAACTTAAATAGCTCGTACGAATGGGTAAAACCTATAACGTTGTCTATATTGTCTCTGTAAATTACAATTTTAGAAAAACCTGTTTCAATAAATTTATCTCGTAAATTTTCTATGGTATCATTTAGTTCCAAGGCTACTATTTCGTTTCTGGGAACCATACATTCTCTTGCCTTAACTTTTGAAAAATCTAATGCATTTTGGAAAATTTGTATCTCCGAATCTTGGTCTCCTACATCCTTTACACCACCCGTTTGTTCTTCTAGATACCTTTGTAAATCTACCCTACCAAAAACTGGTTTTTGGTCCTGTTGTTTTACCCCCATTATATGTCTAAGAATAAAATTAGAAACCCCAACAACCAAAGAAACAATAAAGTAGAGTCCATAATAAAAAAGCCAAGCGGGAACTGCGAAAAGGCTGAGAAACTTATTCGCATTTAATCCAAAAATAACTTTAGGAATAAACTCCGCAGTAACTAAGACTATAGCAGTAGAAATAAGGGTTTGGGCTAATAATACAAGACTATTTACCTCGGTAATATTTCTTAAAATCGGCTCTAAAAGAAGGGCCATTTCTATTCCATAAATCACCAAAGCAATATTATTACCCACCAACATTGTGGCAATAAAACGAGAAGGACTTTTTAATAAAGGAGATAAAAGACGAGCGCTAAACTCCCCCCTCTTTTTCATTAATTCAATATGTAGCTTATTAGACGCAACAAAGGCTATTTCCATGCCTGAAAAAAAGGCAGAAAGCACTAAAGAAATAAATATGATCGATAAACTACTGGGGTCCATTTATAATTAATCTTCTTGAGAATATTGTTTTTTTCGCACGCGGTGCATAAAGTAAGCCATTGCCGAAGCCCCCAAATACATTAATCCATTGTTCAATTGGTCTAACACGAAAATATGGTATAAGGAGTCTAACAAAGCGTACACAGCAAACAACAACCATAGTACAATAAATAATTTTTGTGCTTTATTCTGCATGATCTAAATTTATAATTCCTCTACTTTTTTTAAGAGTGTATTCACTAAAGTAAATATCCGACTCAAATCCTTCGCCCATTATTACCTGTCCGTTCTTGGTGATTTTTACAAATTCTTCGGTGTAGATAAGCTCTTTTGCTTCGTCCCAAATTAAGTATTCTGTTTCTAATTTTTCTCCTTTTACATTTTGTAAAAGCACATTTCCTTTCGCCTCTATCAGATTATCCTTTAGATGCTGAATCGCATAGTCAGACCTTAAATAAGCGTCTTTATCTCCTTCCGATTCATACGATTCCAATTCTATGCCCTTAGGAAATTCAAGGTAGGCTTCTTCTCCATCAAAACGAAACATTTCTGGAGAATTTAATTTAAAAGAAGCTTTTCCATTTTTGGTGTAAAACCACTCTATATCTGTAGTTGATACCGTTGGCTCATTTAACTCCTTAGAAAGAGCCTCCATTTCTACGGGGTTTGTTTTACATGAAAAAAGCACTGCAAGCCCTAGCAGAGCTGCAATGCTTTTATATGTGCCGTGTGTATGAAGTCTCATAGAATTTGTTCTAGCAAAGCTAAAATACTTATTCTGGTACTTTAACATTTACCGTTTCAGTATACCAACAGTCAATTTTGTAAGTAAGTGCTTCTATTAAACCTTCGGTGAAAATATCTGTTTTACTTGGCATTTGAGCAGTGTATTTTACAATCCTTTCAGCTGCCTTTCCTTTTACAGATGGATCTATTTTTACAGCATATTCGTATTTATCTACTGCCGCCCAGTAACCAACTCTTTTAAGGAATTCCGTTTGTAATTCTCCACACTTACGTGATGTTTTAGCGTAAAGATCTCCAATAAGAATATAAGGCTCACCCCAACCATAACGGTAAGAAGCTGCTTTTAACGCGTAACTTTTTGCAGAATGATTCTTATTCATTGCTCCGTAAGTTTGTGCTAAACGGTAGGCGTATTGAGCTTTATTAAGGTTGTCTTCTTCGTTGTCTAAGGCATAACTATAAAACTCTAATGCTTTGGTGTAATCTTGGCGTTTTAAAGAACGAATTCCCATGTTTGCAGCTGCAGAAGGAGAAGGGTCGATATTGTAAAGTGCTTCAGAAATACTGAAGAAAATATCTGCATCTGTACATTCTTTTTTGTTCAATAATTTTGCAGAACGCTTTAACCAAGTAACATCTTCTTTGTTTATTTCAAAGTCTCTTGTGTACATTTCAACTAACTTTTCGCAAGTTGCGTATGGAGCAAGAGCTTTTTCTAAATTATCTTTTACGTCAGATAGTTTATCCTTTTCATCCTCATTTCTCTTTAGCTGCTTAGCTTCTTTTTTTGTTAATGCTTCTTTTTCGTTCGCATTAAAAACGTCTTGAGATAGCTTCGCTTCTTTATAAGAAATTACAGAAGAAAGGTCAGAAAACAAGTTCAACAAATCTTCAATTGTTAAAACTTTTGCGTTTAGCAACTTGGTAGAAGCTACAAAATAAGTACTCAATACTCTAGGCGAACTCGTGTTACCGCCTAAATTAAAAGCTTCTTCTAATACAGAATAGGCTTCTTGTATCCCTTCAGTAGTTCCTTTTTTATACTTATACATGTCCGCTCCCTTATAGCCAACAACTCTCGCTTCGCTACCTGGGTAGTATGTATTTCTTTGATCGTAAATCATCATTAAAGAGTCTACTAAAGCAGCCTTACGAGTTTCCTCGGTAACCGTCTTAATTAATCCTTTAATAATCTTAGGTCCGTGAATGTAAATATTCTTCGTACGCTTAGGTGCGTTATCAAATAAATAAACCCATGATTTATAAGCATCTGCATAATTTTTCTGCTTGTAAAATTCGGTATAAATAGATAAGTTTTGCTCGCAAGCATCTTTATCAGTACCGTATTTTAAAAGGGTAGCTTCGTCTTGTGCAAAGGCCGAAAACGACATTGCAACTAGGGTAAACAATGAAAATAATTTCACTCTCATAGCGTGTATTTGTTAATCTATTTTACGTTTTGTGAACCACTTGTCGTTAAAAGTAAAGGCTAAGTGGAATTTGATGTATTTTTCCTCTACTAAGTTATTCTCTACTGTTCCTCTTTTTCCAAATTGAACTCCAATATTGGCAATTGTATTAGAGCGCTTTAAAGGCAATCCAAAGCCTAGACTAAGGCTAAGGTCCTTAATACTTGTTTGTGCAGCATCGCTATTTAATTCTGCAATAGCTAAGTAGCCTGTATTATAGTTTACACCCACTCTGTATTGAATATTTTTCCAATAGCGATGAACGTCTTTCTTGTTGGGTATTATCCAAGCACCAACCTTTATTTGGGATGCGTTTTGAAGCTCGGGACTCGGTGTTCCAAAAAGGCTAAGCTGAGACCATTCTTTAAATTCATACTCTCCAGAAACAAACCAGTTATTTTCTTTTCCTAAAGACGCACCGACTCCAAATGCCATTGGCAAAATCAAACCGTTTGAAGTTGTTGCATCCACAGATACTGTATCTCTTATATACTCAAAGTTGTTTACAACATTGTAGGTATAAATAGCGCCTTTGTTGCTAGCCGCCAAGTTTGTCTGTGGACTATAAGTAGCTCCAAAAATTAGCTGCTTATCTCTAATGTCAACCTGGTACTGAACACCCGCATCAAAAGAATAATCCCTTAGCCTATAAAGGCTCTCATCTCTTCGGTTGATGAAGTTTGGTTCATCAGACCACAAATCTCTTCGCTGTGATAGTGTGCCAAAAATCATGTTTGTAGTAACACCAACAGAAAGCCCTTTAAATAATTCGACACCCACATTAAGATAGGCGCGAGTTAATCCGCCAGAACCTATGTAATCAATGTTGGTGTTCAGCGTATCTAATTCGTTAGCCCACTCGCTGCTCTGAGACAGCTGATATCCTTTAAAAGAATACGGCAACAATCCAGTGCTTACACCTAAACCTTTAGCAATAGGAAAACCTAAACTTAAATAAGCCATGGTAGAGCTAAACGCTTCTTGTTCAAAGTTCGCGTCTTTCAAAAACAAAGAAGACCCTTTTACCCCAACCTCAAAAGAAGTTAAAGTTAAAGCGCTAATAGAAGCTGGGTTTAATAAGTTTAATTGATTATTAGAACGCAAGGCTATACCTAAACCACCTAAGTCGGTGTTTAGTGCAAAACCTTGGCTTTGAAACTCACCTATTCCAAAAGAAGAATAAGGTGAAATAGTGTTTTGCTGAGCCACAGATAATAAGGGTAAGCAAAGAAGCGCTACTAATAAACTTTTAATTATTTTCATAGGTGTTCTGATCCAGTATAAAATGCATCCCCTTAAACAGGATATCTGCTTCGGCAAAGATGCTATTTTTTAATTTCTTATCAAAGAAAGCCATATCGCCTCCTGTAAGGATTGTCTTTACTTCTGGATAACGCAATTTATAGGCATCTATTATGCCGTTTATCTCCATACGCATACCATTAACTACACCCGATAAGATAGATTCGCTAGTAGACTTTCCGATTAGGTCTAAAGGTTCTTTTAGCTTTATTAAGGGTAGTTTTCCTGTGAAATTATGAAGAGCTTTTAAACGCATTTGTACGCCTGGGGAAATAGCTCCACCTAGATAAACAGCCTCTTTCGATATAAAATCGAAAGTCATACAAGTACCAATATCTATAATTAAAACATCCTTTTTAGGAAAGAGTAAAAGACCTCCTGCAACTAAAGCGAGACGATCGGAACCAACCGTTTTAGGTGTTTCGTAATCATTTGTAAAGGGCATTTTAAGTTCCGAACTCAAATAATAGACCTCTAATGACTTTTTATTTAAGAAATTATCCAGTGTTTTGGCTATCGGTTTTACCGAACTAATAAGGCATGTTTTTATCTGTCCATCAATAGAATTTAGAATATCTTCTAATTCATTATCAGAACAATAACCTTTATTAATTAAGTGTGCTTCGCTAAATGTAGCGTACTTAATTCTTGTATTTCCAACGTCTAAAATGAGTTCCATAATCCGTAATTATTTTACAAAAATAATAATAATGTAAATTAATAAGCATTTTCTTTGATAGATAAAATCCTTGTGTCTATATTTGCATCCTCAATAATGGTGCTATAGCTCAGTTGGTAGAGCAATGGACTGAAAATCCATGTGTCCCTGGTTCGAATCCTGGTAGCACCACTTAAAAGCCTTGTACGAAAGTATGAGGCTTTTTTGGTTCTATAGAGTTTTATTTGTTTTCTAATAAGAAGTCAAACCTATAGTGCGCGTGTGGTAATTTTTCTTTTTGTTTCAAAAAAGTTCCTTTTAAGTTGTTCTGCATTGCTATTTTCATCATTTCCTGTGCCGACCAAAACTTCCCCATTTTAGGTTGTTTAAAAAGCCATTGTTTGAAATAGAAAAAACGTTTTGGGAACGTATTGTAATACGTCCAAAAGCGTTTTTGGTCTGGAATATCACCAAGTAAAATAAGTCCATTTGGCTTTAAAAGCTTTTTCATTTCCGAAACCACCCTTAAGCCATCTTCAAAATTAAAGTATTGAAAAGAAAAATTAAGTACTATTTTATCGAATTTATGATTGGTTCTTTTTGTAATTGTTGTTGCGTCTCCTACAAGATACTCTACGCTAGAATAAGTGTTGTTTTGTGTGGCAATATCTATTAAAAGAGGAGAGAAGTCTATTCCTAATACGGTGTTACAGTGTTTAGATAATCGATTTGTTATAAGTCCATTTCCACAGCATACGTCTAAAAGCGTATCGCTATTCGATAGATTTAATAATTCCACAAGATGTGTTTCAACCAACAAAAGACCATCGTCTTTCTTATTAGAATTCCTTTGCACCTGATTAAGCGGTGATTTATCTAGCGCAGTATTATTCCAATAATTTTTCCAATAAGACATAATTGCTTTAACGTTTAGAGGGTAAAACTACTAAATATCTTGCTTGAATGTTGACTAAAAAAATAAAACCCCATCGGTAGATAGGGTTAATATAAATTTCAAGTTAAGGGATTACTTTTTCTTGAAAACTGAATACAAAACTATAAGCGTGATTACGCCAATAAAACTATTATCGCCTAATTGATTTGAGGCTTTAATAATATTACCTACTGGATTCCACCCAAACAAAGGCGTGCCCACCATTAACTGAACTACAATACCTAAACATAAAAAAGGTACGGCAACATCTACTGCATAGCCAATAGATTTTTTTATATACTTGAGTTGATCTTTAAACTTTTCTCCCATTCTATTTTAAATTAAATAATTAAAGCCCCACAAATGTAGGGCTTTAATTATGTTAATTATTTTTTACCCATAAAGGATAAAATAACTAGTAATGCTATTAGTCCAGCAAGATCCGCAGCAGCAAATCTACTTACCAATCCAGTAATTGAACCAATTACATCCATTCCTGTCCAGCCAATTCCTAAGATTTGTGCTGTAATACCAAGCCCTACTAAAGACATCAATAAAGCAGTTAATCCTGAGATTAAATCTCCTAGCATTTTAAAAGCGTTAGCCATAATAATTAAGGTTTTAGTTAATACCCTCAAATATAGAAAGATAGATTGTAGGCTTCAAAATTAAGGATGTCATGCACCCTATATTTCAAAGTTTCATTTATTTACTTTTTTAATCTATCTAATTAGGCTGAAATCCTTGTCTACACTAGTAATTTATTTTTTTAACTAATTGATTATGAGTTGTTTTGACAACACTTATGAACACCTCATTGTTATTAAGTAAAAACAGCTACACAGCCCTATATGACTAGTGTTGTGGTATTTAAGCACAAAAAAACAGGGTATAAACCCTGTTTTTACTTTTATATAGTTTTTTAAGCACAAATAGTACTAGTTTAAGCTTAAATCTACTTGGATAGACTCTATCTTTTTCTCCAATTTAGACTTAATAAGCTCATAATCTGTTTTAGAACTCAATTTTTCATTAACCGAAAAGTAGAATTTTATCTTTGGTTCTGTGCCAGAAGGTCGGGCAGTAAGCTTAGTTCCCTTAGCGGTAATAAACTGTAATACATTCGATTCTGGTAAGCCTGTTTTCTTTGTCTCTAAATAATCAATAATTGCTATAACCTCTTCTCCTACAATTGATTTAGGTGGGTTTGATCTTAAATTATCTAACATGGTGGCAATTTCCGCAGCTCCATGTCTTCCTTTTTTGGTAATGGAAATAAGGTCTTCTAAATAAAAACCGTGTTCCATATACATCTCTTGCATTAAGTCGAAGAGGTTTTTACGATTGCTTTTAGCCCAAGCAACCATTTCGGCAATTAAAGCACAAGACATCACCGCATCTTTATCTCTTACGAAGTCGCCTGCTAAATAACCGTAGCTTTCTTCTCCGCCACCAATAAACTTTTCTTTACCCTCTAGGGCTCTTATAATAGCGCCAATATGTTTGAATCCAGTTAGGGTGTTGTAAACTTTTACCCCATTGGCTATTGCTATTACATCCATTAAATTGGTAGTAACTATAGTTTTGGCTATAAACTCTTTACCCGTTATTTTACCTAATTCTTTCCACCGGATTAGTAAGTAGTTAACTAATAAAGAGCCTGTTTGGTTTCCGTTTAATAATACAAATTCCCCCGATTTATTAGGAATTGCAATTCCTACCCTATCTGCATCAGGATCTGTTCCCATCACCAATTCTGCGCCTTTTTCCTTTGCTAAAGCAATCGCCAATTCTAATGCGGCTGGTTCTTCTGGATTAGGCGATTTAACCGTTGGAAAATTTCCATCTATTATATCTTGTGATGCTACAGTATATACATTCGTAAATCCAAAAACTTTTAATGCTTTAGGAACCATAACAGAGCCTGTACCATGAATACCCGTAAACACAATAGGTAAATGACTTTGCTCTTTTATGGCTTCAGGAGATAAACTAAGCGTTTTTAAACGACTAATGTACTTGGTGTCCATTTCTTCACCTAAAGAGTTAATAAGTTCTTTATTGGCTTTAAAATTTACTTCGTTTATAGATAAACTTCTAACCTTACTTATTAATTCTACATCAAAAGGGCTCACAATTTGACAACCATCATCGCCATAAACTTTATAACCGTTGTATTCTTTTGGATTGTGAGAAGCGGTAATTACAATTCCACTTTTACAATTGAGTTCTCTAACAGCAAAAGAAAGTTCTGGTGTGGGTCTTAAAGCCTCAAATAAATGAACTTTTATATTGTTAGCCGATAAAACCTCAGCTGCTGTTTGTGCTAAAAAATCAGATTTATTTCTACAATCATAAGCTATAGCAACCCCAATTTCTTCGCCTGGATACATTTCAATTAATGTATTTGCTAAACCTTGAGTAGCTTTACCAATAGTATATTTATTAATTCTATTTGTACCTACCCCCATAATACCACGCATTCCACCAGTACCAAAATCTAAATCTTTGTAAAAAGACTCTATAAGCTCTTCACCACCATTAGAAATTAAGGATGCTACTTCTTTTTGTGTAATTATATCGTAAGATTCCGAAAGCCATTCTTTAGCTATGTCGATTATTTTAGATTCCATTTATTCTACCGTTTTGTATTTAAAAACTACATTTAATAAGACGCCCGAAAGTAAAAGGAAAATTCCAAAAATACTCATGAACGAATAAGTTTCTCCAAAAAACAAATAACCATATCCAAAGGCAAATAAAACACCTATGTATTTATAGGTCATTATATTTCCTGCTCTATCACTTTGAATTCCTTTGGTCATATATATTTGAGCAACTTGTGTAATTATACCCAATAAGAGTAAATATATCCAATCTGTTCCCTGAGGTTGTATCCAATTAAAATAAGATAAAACAGCCATTATAGGTGTGGCAACTAAAGGAAAATAAAAAACTACTACTAATGGGTTTTCTGTAGTTCTAAGTAAGCGTATACAATTGTATGCTAATCCCGAAAAACAAGCTGATACCAATCCTATACCTACATATTTAAAAGAAATTTGTCCTGAAATATCAAATCCTTTTAAGGTTAAAACTCCTAAAAAAGCAAGAGAAAAAAAGAACCATTGTCTGTTTTTAATTTTTTCTTTTAAAATCCAAATAGCAAAAAAGGCGGTAAAAATAGGAGATAGATATGTATGGTGACTGCACCAGCAAGAGGTATATTTTGCAAAGTGATGAAAAATAAAGTAAGTGCTGTTACCCCAAACATTCCTCTTGCTAAAAGAACTTTTCTATTGTTTCCGAATACGGGAATATTTTTCTTTTTTAAACTTATTAAACTAATAAGTAGAGAAACAATAGAACGAAAAAAAACCAATTCAAATACAGGTATATGTGGCAATGCTTTTACACACAAATGCATTAGTGAAAATGCAAATGAAGAAATAAGCATATACTGCACTCCTTTATTCATAGTTGTTATTTTTGGCGAATATACTAAATAGTAAACATCATGTTATTCATCTTCTAACTTCATAAAAAAGCCCCGATAAATCGAGGCTTACTTTTTACTAAAAGTTTTCTTTAAGAAACTTGAGTACTTCTTGTTTTCCTTTTGGTTTGGCAACTATTTCCATGTTGCGGTCTAATACAAACCACGATGGCGTTTTATTAATTTTATAATCTAAACAAACGGGCGATTTATAGTTTCCAAACTGCGAAACATTTTTCCAGTTGAAATTTTCATCTACAATTGCTTTTTTCCATTTTGTAGGATTTACATCTAAAGCAATTCCAATAACTTCTAAACCTTTTGGTTTGTACTGATTGTAAACAGGAATGAATCCAGGAAGATCTCTCATACAGTGCGGACAGTGTGTTGCCCAAAACATAATAATTGTATATTTATTATTGGCACAGGTGTTTTTAAGATTTACTTCTTCTCCATAATTACTTTTTATCGTGAAATCTGGAGGTATACTTCCTATTTGTAAATTCTTAATTAAATCTGCTTTCTGACGAAGTAAATCGTTTATTTCAATATCTCCACAAGCTTCCCCATAAAAATATTCTTCCATAATATAAGTAGCTACATCTTCTAATCCCGAACCGTAAAAACCATCTAGTAAATTATAAAGCGCAAATTCAAAAACCTTTTCATTCTGTTTTGCTTTTTTCATTATATCATCTACTGCATTATAATACCCTACTTCGGTATGACCACTATGCTTAATTATATAATCTTGAAAACGTGTAGCAAAAACATCAGATCTAATAAAATTTTCATTTGTAAAATCTAAATCATCAAAGTATTTAGCCTTATTTGTTGGATTATTTGCTAAACTAGCAACCTTAGCTTCAGAAAAATAAGAAGAAGGATATTTATTTATTACAATCTGTACAAAACTAAAAAGTTCCTTTTCTAATTTATTTACCTCATTAGTCATCTCGTTTACTTTCGCATCGTTTCCCTGAGATCTAAACTGCCCTCTTTGTTGTTTTAAAGCCTTTATTTTTTTCTGTATTGAGGAGTCTTTCTTTTTAAATTCCCAATAGGCTTTATTTTCGTTAGACTGTAAAACTGTTAAACCTTTTTCTAAACGAACTTGAGCAAAAGCTAAGCTAACAACCGATTCTGTTGGGTTTAAAATAACATCCACAATATTATTTTCATTTCCTAAAGCTATTTTATAATATCCTTTTGGATGGGTTTTGTACCCAAAAGAAAAGGATCCATCAGCCAATACTTTCGTACTATCAATTTTGTATTTATACTTCCCTTCGGTTCGGTATAAATCAACTTGCTTATTTGCTTGACGCTGAATATTTAATTTACCTTTTAAAGTTTGAGCTTCAGAAACACTCGAAAAGTTAAAAGATAAAAGGGCAATAAACACTAAAAATAAATTCTTCATTTTCTTAAAATTTGGGAGCACTAAAATAGTTAATTTTTTTAATGATAAACAAAGCTACTCTTAATAGCTTATTTATTTATAAAATTACAAAACTTAAATAAAATTTAACAAAACTCAATTCAAATTTAACAACCCTTATATATAGTATGTATATTTTTTAATATTCTCCTTTTTTTTAAATTGAAAATATATGTATATATTATGTGCTGTTGATAACTTGTATAAAATAATTACACTCTTGTAGGATATTGAATTTATAAAATACACTACACATTATTTTTGTGTTTATGAACACAAGAAAGTTTTGTAAATCAGTAAATTAATTGAGTAATTAACAGTTGTTAATAACCGTAAAAGTGACTTGTTAATTAATAATTATTTTAGGTTTTTTTTGTTCATATCTGTATTAACTAAACTTATTTATTAGTGATAAAAAACAAACAACTTGACTTGACTTTATCAATTAATTGTTGCCTTATAAAAACTAATTTAAAAAAGCAATACAAACTTTTTAGAAACGATTAACGAGTATTTTATTATGCTAATAAAAAACTGTTAATAAGTAGTATTTGTAAATGAGTGCTTTACGACGGCTATTAACAATTTTATTTAGGAATGTTTATAAGGTAAAATCAGCACAAATATGTATTATATTTGTACTCTAAAACATACATTATGAAAATTGCTATTGCCTCAGATCACGCTGGAGTTGATTATAAAGCTCGTTTAATAAGCTATTTAGAACACAATGGTTTTCAAGTTACAGACTTAGGTCCTATGACAGAAGATAGTGTAGATTATCCAGATTATGGACATAAAGTAGCAGAAGCTGTAAGTTCTAAAAGTGTAGATTTTGGTATACTTTTTTGCGGAAGCGGAAACGGTATTAATATGAGCGCAAACAAACACCAAGCGGTACGTTCGGCTTTGTGTTGGAAAAAAGAAATTGCAGAATTAGCTAGACTTCATAACGACGCTAATGTATTAACCATGCCAGCACGTTTTATTTCTTACGAAGAAGCTCAAGAAATTACAGCCTTGTTTTTAGCTACAGATTTCGAAGGTGGACGTCATGCAAAAAGAGTAAATAAAATAGCTTGTTGTTAATATGAAAAAGTTTCTATTAAGTATTTACTTAACCCTTAGCCTTTCTTCTTTTGCACAAGATAGTATTGCAATTAATTTTG
>Ga0115004_10000308_pt1 | contig 36100 bp, 34 predicted proteins | sample ArcticOcean_MG_C_10_FD_88737 | JGI IMG/M metagenome (GOLD analysis project Ga0115004, IMG submission 88737) | Marine microbial communities from western Arctic Ocean - ArcticOcean_MG_CB11_90 | ecosystem: Environmental > Aquatic > Marine > Oceanic | place: Arctic Ocean: Canada Basin | collected... | reverse complement strand
TGGTTGAACTTCTTCTTGTGCCGTTTCAGATGTATCTGGTTGAACTTCTTCTTGTGCCGTTTCAGATGTATCTGGTTGAACTTCTTCTTGTGCCGTTTCAGATGTATCTGGTTGAACTTCTTCCTTAAATTCTTTTCTCATGTAATCATTTGTTTTATTTGATGAAGAATTATTTTTTAATCTTGAATAAAGATTTTTTCCTAAAATAATAATCAATATTGGACCGAGTATGTACAAGACTAGCATTAACCAACTTGTCCCCGGCTCATCTGTACTTTCTGCTTCCTTAATTGTTTCTGAATTAATTTCTTCTTTAGTGGTTTCTGAATTAATCTCTTCTTTAGTGGTTTCTGATTTTATTTCTTCTTTAATTAATTTTGATTCTTTTATTATGGTTTTAATCTTTTCTTCTTCAATTAGCTCTTGTGTTTTTGCTGTTGATATTACCTGATCTTCAACTACCACCTTTTTTTCCGTTAATGGTTTTATCTCTTCTTTGGTTAGCTCCTGTTTTTTTGGTTCAGGATCAATTGATTTCTCAATTTGCTCAAGCTTATCAGTTTTAGGTTTAATCTCTGAGATGATAGGTTTTTCTTCAGCTACTTTATTTGTTAGAATTTCAATTTTTTCTTTTTGTACCTGAGTGGACTCTGGAGGATTGTTTGTACTACCGACAAGAATAAGTCCAAAAATTATTGCGATAAATAATGCCATGACACTAATATTATATTGCTTTAATTAAAAGAATCTACTGAATTAATTATCGTAAAATGGGTAAATTTTGATAATAATTAAAGGAATCTATTTAATGCACGGCTAGTTAATTCTGATGAAATTCCATTTACTCTAAGCTTGTCTAGTATTACTTGTGTTTTCTTTACCTGTTCTGCGGATTTTAAAGGGTTGTCTAAAAAATTACAAACAATTTTGTAAATATATTCTGCTTTGCATTTTGATTGTAAAAGTTCTGGGATAATTTCTTCATTAGCAGTAATATTAATAATATTTGCGTATTTAATTTTAACCATCATTTTAATTATTAAAAAATTAATGAAGTTCATTTTATAGAGAATAACCGATGGTATTTTTGCGTTGCAAACTTCTAGAGATACTGTACCTGATTTTACAATCGCAAATATTGATTTTTTTAGAATATGTGATTTAATTTTGCTATCACTAACTACTTCACAATTAGATAATCCACTATTTTTAATAAGTGTATATATTTCCTCATTTTGGTCTCTATTTGAATGAAATATATAAATAAAGTCTTTGTACCTGCTTGCCATAAGTTTAATAAAACTAAATATAATTGGCATGAGAACATTGATTTCGGAAGTGCGACTTCCAGCAAACACAGAGACTATAGCTTTATTTTTTCCTACTATTTGATTGATGTCTATTCCGACAGTTCTTTTATTTTCTAGCAATGGATGGCCTACAAATTCACAGCTTACTTTTTCTTTTTCAAAATATTTTTTTTCAAAACTAAATAGTAGCAAAATATGATCTATAAATTTTTTTATTTTTTTTACTCTACCTTCTCTCCATACCCATACTTGAGGAGCAACATAATGAATTGTTTTAATGTTAGAGTTTTTATTTTTTACCTTCTCTGCAACTCTTAAAGTGAAATCAGGGCTATCTACTGTAAAAAGAATATCTGGATTAAAATCTATGATTGCTTTTACTGTTTGATTTATTCTATTATTAATTTTAAATATATTTAATAAGACTTTTGTAAAACCTAAATACGTAATCTCTTTTAAGTCGTAGATAGATTTAACTCCTAACGATTTAAGATTATCTCCACCAACAGATAAATACTCGATATTAGGGTTAATCTTTTTTAAATCAGCAATAACTTTAGATGCTAATTTATCTCCAGAGGGCTCAGCAGTTAATATAAATATTTTTTTCATTTTACAACAATGAACATTTTATTTTTATTAGCTGACTGGATCAGTAATTTTTTATTTAAACAGATGTTTTGTTTGTTTTTTAATACAATCCCTTTTAGTCCAGCATTTTTACATTGGTAAAGTGTCTTTAATCCAATTGCTGGAAGGTCAATTCTTAAATCTTGTTTTTTTTTGGGAAACTTAACTAAGACACCGCTATAAAAAAATTTTTTTATTTTTAATTCATTTAACATTTGTTGTGTTCCTTTCGTTCCTTCTACTTTTAAAATCCTATCATCTCTAACAACAACACCTTGGCTAAAGTTATAACTGTTTAACTTACTTAAAAATAAAATAGCTTTTTTAATATCTTTTCTATCATTATTATTTGGTTTTAATTTTGTGTGTACACCTTTTTTAAGAGTAAGCTCGGGTGTAAACGACAAAGAACTTAAGGTCCTTATTTTTTCTTTCTTGAAAATATTAATTATTTCTTTCAAAATAGCTGCATCACCAATTTTAGATGCTGTAATTATTCTTGGCATGTAATAAATACCTTTAAAATCTAATTTCAGTTTTGAAAAATTAGGTTTTTTTACTTTTCCTGCAAAAATTATTTTTTTACAATTATGGTTTTTTAAAATATTTATAATCTTACTAATTTGCCCGACTGATGCTGTGTGAAAATTTTTGTCTTTTTTGAAAATCTTATTTTTTGTTAAATCTATAATCAGATAATTTTTCTTTATTTTCTTGATTTGTTTAAGGATTTCTTTTGGGAAATCAGTTTCTCCAAATATTAATCCAATCATACTACTCTTTATTAATTGGTAAGCAAATTGGTCTTTTCTTGTCTTTGGAAATAAAATTAATTACTTCATTAACAAGCTCATTATTTTTAAATTCACTACTAATTTTACTTAAGTTTTCGTGAAGATTTTTTGATGAAAAAATTACTTTATAGGCTTTATCAAGATCCATTATTTTTTTATTTTCATAACTTTTCCTTCTGAGGCCAATTAAATTCAAACCTTGTAAATGATTTCTATTTCCTACCGATAATCCAAATGGTATCACATCTTTTAATACTCCTGTCATTCCACCGATCATTGCCAGTCTTCCTATTCTTGTAAATTGCTGAACTGCTGAATTTCCACCTATTACAACTGAGTCTTCAATAATAACGTGGCCACCAAGTGGCACGTTGTTTGCTATAATAACTTCATTTCCAACTTTACAATCATGAGCGATGTGTGACGAAATCATAAATAAGCAATTGTTTCCTATGATTGTTTTCCCACCGCCCTGTTCTGTTCCTGGATTAATTGTTACATATTCTCTAATTGTGTTATTCTCACCAACTATCAAACTATTGGGTTCGTTTTTGTATTTAAGATCTTGAGGTGCTGTACCTAAACTTGCAAATGGAAAAATTTTAGTTCCCTTTCCTATTTTGGTGTTTCCTTCAATGTGTACATTGGAAATTAATTCAACATTTTCTTCTAGCTCTACTGAATCACCAACATTACAAAACGGACCAATTTTAACATTTTTTCCAATTTTTGCTTTATTTGAAATAATACTGGAACTATGTATCATTTTTTATCTACAATAGTTGCAGACCATTCCGCGTCAGCCATTCTTTTTCCGTCTACTTTAGCTGTGCCTTTATACTTCCAAACTCTACCATGTGATCTTATAGCCTCAATCTCAAGATGAAGCTCACAATCAGGAATGACTGGATTTCGAAATCTAGCTTTATCAATACCCATTAAAAATACTAATTTATTATCATATTCCTTAGGGTCTATGCCAAAAGCAGTTAAAGCAGCTGCTGCTTGTCCAAACGCTTCTACAATCAAAACTCCTGGCATCACTGGCTGTCCTGGAAAGTGTCCTTGAACAAAAAAACTATCTTTTTTAACATTCATTATTGCTGTCGCAGATTTTAAATGAACAATATTTATAAGTTTATCAATTAACAGCATAGGCTCTCTATGAGGTAATAAACTTTCTATTTTTTTTTTATCTATTGAGTTATTCATTTTTTTGAATTTCTTATAAAATCTTTTAAAGGTAATGCAGGATAACCCATAACTACTGATCCGTCTTCTATATCTTTTACTACGCCGCTGCCTCCTCCAATTTTTACGTTATTTCCTATTTTTAAATGCCCAGAAACCCCTGCTTGACCGCCTATTGAAACATTGTTGCCAATGGTAGTACTTCCTGCAAAACCTACTTGTCCCGCTATCATACAGTTATTGCCAATCTTAATATTGTGAGCTAAGTGTACTTGGTTGTCTAAAAAAGTATTCTCTCCAATTATAGTATCATTGATAGAACCTCTATCAACCGTACAATTAGCACCTAACTCAGCATTATCTTTTATTAATACTTTTCCGATATGAGGAAACCTAAGATTTTTTCCTTTTAAAGGAATAAAACCAAATCCTTTTAGACCTATCTTGCATCCATCTTGTATTACCACATTTTTACCTATTAACGAGTTTCTTATTAAAACTTGTGACCCAATTATACAGTTTTCTCCAACTAAAACTCCATGTTCAATTATCGTGTTACTACCTACAAAACTATTTTTTCCTATTTTACAATTTTTTCCAACCAAGACATTGTTTCCAAATTTAACTTTTGGAAAAATTGATTTTTTTGGTTTTTTTAGAGATTTGTCAGGAATATCTAAATCAGCATTTGGGTAAAATTTTCTAGTAACCTTGCACAGTTCAAAGAGTACATTTTTAACCAGAATAGGTTCACAACTTTTTGGTAAGTAGTTTTTAAATTTTTCAGTTGTTAAGCAATGAGAGGCCTTGGTGTGTTTAGCGGCATTAATATAATCAAGATTATGTAAAAAAGTTAGGTCGGTAGTTGATGCTGCGTCAAGATTTTTAATGTCATGTATTTTTTTTTTTAATTTTAAATGGTTGAATAGTTCATTAAGGAAAAAAGGTCCTTTTCGCTCAAAGAAAATATTCTTATTCATTGAGGTTAATTTATTTTTAAAGTTGGAAGTTCTTTATTTAGAATAGCTATTATTGGATCTGTAATTTCTAATGTGTTGTCTCCCAATACCACACTATTCTTGTCCAATACTATCCTAATGTTGTTGTCTTCCATGTATTTTTTAATCATTGGATTAACTGCTTTTAACAAAGCTTTTTTAGCATCATTTCTTGATTTCGCGATATTAGCTAAAGAATTTTGTTTATTTTTTTGAAGTGCACCAACTTTTTTTCGAAGATTTTGAACATCTTTTGTATACTCTTCTTTTGTTATTAATTTTTTTTTTGCGATTAATTTAGTTTCTTCATTTCTAATTTCTATTTCTTGTTTTTTATACTTCTTTGACTCATTTTCAAATTTTTTTTTTAGCTTTAATTGTGCTTCAGCACCTACTTTACTCTTATTAAGCACTTTACTAAAATCTATAAAATGAGAACTTTCTGCAAAACAATTTGTAATGTAGAAAAAAAATAGAGCAGAAAATAAGAATAATTTTTTTGTTATTTTTTTCATAGTTTTAAAAAGTAGTTCCAAGTCTAAAATTAAAAGACTCAGTAACATCTGTGCTTGCTTTAGATAGATTTTGTGAAAGAATAAAGCTCATTGGACCAACTGGTGAAAGCCAACTTGTGTTAATTCCAGCTGAAGATCTAATCTTGTTTGAATCGTCTATTTGGCTATCATAGTCTACTTTCCAAATATTACCAAAGTCTAAAAAGAGACCTACATCAGTATTTGTACTTTCAGGTAATAGATTTGGCAAATTCATTTCAAAATTAGTTGCAAGAGTATAGTTACCTCCCACATAGTCATTTCCATCTTTGGGGCCAATCTTTCCAGACTCAAAACCTCTTAAATTGTAAGTAGATAATCCTAATCTTTTACTAAGTCTTACGTCCTTGTCACTAAGACCATTTATAGCAGAAGCGTGAGCTTTAAAAGAACCTATCATATCTGGTGAAAAAGATTTGTACTGCTTAAAGGAATACCTATTTTTTAAATATGGAGAGTCAGCATAAAGTGGAAACGATTGACTAAAGCTTGAAATATATCCGTCTGTTGGAGCGTAAGTTTTGTCTCTGTTATCTAAAGATATACTGTAACTACCACTTAAGTCAGAGAATGTACCTTTTTGTTTTTTTAAAGCATCTGAAGCTGAACTTTCCACACTTAGAGTATCGCGCGAAAACGCTATAGAAGGTGCTAAATAAATATTTCTATACTGCTCAAAACTAGTGCCCACTCCAGCTGAAAGAATATTATTTTTAAATCCAGAATCAGGTTTTTTGTTAGTCTTATTTTCTAAAAAATAATTTACAGAATTTCCAGAAAAATTATAATTAGGAATTACTACATCCAAACCACCTGAAAAACTTTGTTTGCTAACATCAACACTTGTCTTGACTGCAATACCTTTGCCAAGCCAGTTATTCTCTTTAACATTGAAGGCAAAAGACCCACCGCTAGTTCCTATACCTGCACCAGCAGAAATTTCACCAGTTGGTTTTTCTTCAAGAATAATGTCGATTATTTTTTGATCCTTCTGGGATCCGTCATTGACAATTTTTTTTACATCGCCAAATATATTTCGCGATTTAATTTTAGCTATACTTTGATCAAGCTTTAAAGAATTGAAAGGATCGCCTTCATCTAACAGAAGCTCTGAACGTATAACGCCTTCCTCTGTAACAGAGTTTCCTAAAATATTTATTTTTTCAACTAGTAACTTTTTTCCTTCGTAAATATTAATTTTAATTTCGATTGTATCACCTTCTAAAATTTCATTAACAGAGTGCTCAATAAACTGAAGGTCGCTGTCCGCAATCAGGAGGTCTAAATTATCTAATAATTTTTTAACAGCAAATGGAGAATAATATTTTCCAACAACTTCAGTAAAACTTTTTTGGAGTGGTATAAAAGCTTTTTTGTCTAAAACTTCACTTACATTAGTACTAATTTTTCTTACTCTGTACCGAGTGCCTGCATTAATAGTGTAAACAAGTGATGTAGAATTGTTTTGACCAATTTCTGCACTATTAGATAATACTTGTATATCATAATAACCTAATGATTTATAATAATTAACTAAAAGTCTTTTGTCTAACTCAATATTATTATAATTCAAAAAAGTGTTATTCGATAAAAATTTCCAGAATTTTTTTTCTTCAGAAACAATTATATCTCTCAATCTTTTTTCTTTTATTTTTTTATCTCCTATAAAATTAATTTGAGAAATATATGACTTGTTACCTTTTTCTAGAAAATAAATTAAATTAACTCTATCATTGTCAAAGTTTTCAATTTTAGCTTTGACTTCTGTAAAATTAAATCCAATGGAAGAATATATTTGTTTTATTTTTTTTATATCTTCTGTAAGTTGATTTTCAATGAAACTTTCCTTGCTCTTAAGCTTGAGCTCTTCTAGGACTTTTGATTTAATTGTTGCTGATTTTTCTCCTCTAAGATCAACAGTATTTATTACTTTGTGTTCTTTGACGTTGATGTTCAGAATTCCGTTATTGAGGGATATCTTAATATCTTCAAAAAAATTTGTTTTGTATAAATTTTTTAAAACATTATCGATATCAAGGTTTGTATAATTTTCATTTAAATTAATATCACCATAAACTATTATAGTTTCTTTACTTATTCTATTATTACCTTTTACTTCTAATTTTTGAATAATTTCTGCTGATAAATTAATACTTAAGAGTAGATATAAAAGAATAAGATATTTAAACATTTTAATATTAATTTATTTTTTTTTTACAATTTTTAAGGCAAGACTTCTTGCCCATGCATCTATTTTATAAATATTTTTTATACTATTAGAGCGCATATTTGAAGTTTTTATATAGTTTCTATTTTTTAAAACAAGATTCAAATATGTGAAAATGTCGCTAAAATGTATATTATTTTTTAAAAATTCGTGAACAAATATTTCATTTGCTGCATTTATAACTATTGGTCCCGATTCACTCATGTTCATTTTGGGTATTAATTTTAAAGTAGGAAATTTCTCTTTATCAGCACGAAAAAACTCTAAATTCTCAATAGAGAAATTTTTTGCTGCTTTATTTTTGAAATATTTTTCATAATTAAATTTACTGTCACACAAAGCATTTGCAATAGGTATTTTCATATCAGGGAGATGATATAAAAAATATACAGTTCCATTTTTATATTTAATAATTGCATGAACAAGAGATTGAGGGTGAATTATAATTTCATATTTACTTAAATCAAAAGAAAACAATCTTAGAGCTTCTGTAATCTCTAATACTTTGTTCATTAAGGTAGCTGAATCAATAGATATTTTTTTTCCCATTTTCCATTTTGGATGTTTGATTGCATCCTTAGGTTTTATATTTTTGAATTTCTTCTTGCTAAGTTTTAAAAAAGGACCACCAGATGCTGTAATGTAAATTTTTTCTACGTCCTTATCTGAACTTTTTTTTAGCAGTTCAGATATAGAAAAATGTTCAGAGTCTATTGGAATTAATTTTGTATTATACTTAGTTACATATTTTTTAATTAATTTCCAACCACAAACAATGGACTCTTTGTTAGCTATAAGTATTTTTTTACTTAGTTTTATAAAAGCTAATGTTGGTTCAAGCCCAGCTATACCAGGTATTGCGGAAACAGATATGTCAATTTTTTTAATATATTTTTGTATATTTGTAATATTATTTAGAATAATTATTTTCTTTAATTTTTTTATTTTTTTTACTCTTAGATAAACCTCATGATTATTAATTATAACTATCTTTGGTTTAAAAATGTTAATTTGATTTAAAATTTTTAAATAATTTGAATTAGCAAAAATTAAAACTACTTTAAATTTGTTGGTTTTCTTTATAATTTCTAATGTGGATTGACCAATAGACCCGGTTGAACCAAGCAAGGCAATTGTTTTTTGTTTCATTTTAAATAAAGCCCATTTTTTTTACTACAAAAGTAAAAATTAGAACAAAAATCAAACCATCAATTCTATCGAGAATACCTCCATGTCCTGGAAGAATATTACTAATATTTTTTATTTTAATTTTTCTTTTCCAAAAAGATACGTAAAGATCACCTGATTGACAAACAAGTGAGATAAAAAAAGTTAATAAAAAATATTTTAACTGGTAAAAATTAATTAAATTTTCATTTAAAAAAAAATCCTGAAGTAAATTTAAAACTGGTATCGTGGTGAAGCTCAGAAAAAATGATCCAATCGAACCAGAGTATGTTTTGTTTGGACTTATCTTAGTTAATTTTTTTCCTTTGAAGATTCTGCCAAAAATATAGCCACCTATATCAGATAAAAATGTAGTGAATAGTATCCAGTAAATAATTATTAAAGAGTAGTCAGTATCACCTCTCAAATTAAAAAATGAGTACAAAGCAAAAATTAATACAATATTTGAAAAAAAAATGAACAATATATTTTTAGTATTTTTAATAATTTCATAAAATGACAAAAAATAAATAAGATTCAAAAATAATATAAGGTGCAGGCCTGAATAGTATAATGTGTAAATCAAAATAGGAAAAAGAATTAAAGAGGTAATTATTCTATTGGCAAGTTCACGATTCATCTTACGCTCCTCCAAAATTTCGTTTTATCTTATGGAACTCTTTGATTATGTTTTTTAAATCAATCTTTGAAAATTCGGGCCATAATTTATCTAAAAAGAATATCTCTGTGTAAGCAAGCTGCCATAACATAAAATTACTTAATCTTTTTTGCCCACCTGTTCGTACTAAAATATCAGGATGTGGTAAGCTCAAATATAAATTTTGATTAATATTTTCTTCGTTTATTTTTTTAGATTTAATGTTAATTCGTTTGGCCGCATCTACAATTTCATTTTTAGAGCCATAATTGATAGCTAAATTAATTGTTAATTTTTTATTTTTATTCGTTTTTTTGACTGCTGAGATTAAAGTTTTTCTTATATCTTTGGGTAAATTATTTGAACGACCTAAAATGTTAATTTTAATTTTATTTTCAACAATATTATTAATTTCTTTTTTAAAATATATCTTTATTAAATTAAATAAATAATTTATTTCAGATTTTGGTCTTTTCCAATTTTCACTTGAAAAAACATAAAGTGAAATAATAGGAATCTTGAAGAGAATTGAAGCCTCGACTATTTTTTTTACTGTACGTACGCCTTCTAAGTGCCCGTAATTCCTACTTTTTTTTTTTTTTAAACCCCATCTTCCATTGCCATCCATGATGAAAGCAATGTGACTAAGATTGTTCATACTTTAAGAATTTCTTTTTCCTTCTCTTCAGAAACTTTGTCTATATTTAAAATATTATCGTCAGTAATTTTTTGAATATTTTTTTCAAAAAACATATTTTCATCCTCACTTATTTTTTTATCTTTAATAAGTTTTTTTAACTCATCATTAGCTTCTCTTCTAATATTTCTAATTGAGACTTTATTTTTTTCACTAATATTTTTTAAAACTTTAATTAATTCTTTTCTTCTTTCTTCTGTTAAGTCAGGAATTCTAATCCTTAAAACAGATCCATCAATTTGTGGATTAATCCCAAGATCAGATTTTTGTACAGCTGCATCGAGAGCTTTTATATTTGTTTGATCCCAAACTTGAACTGTTATTAATCTGGCTTCAGGAACACTTATACTTGCAAGTTGGTTTATTGGCATCAATTGCCCGTATACATCTACTTTTATCATGTCTAACATAGATGGGTTGGCTCTTCCTGTTCTTAATGTAGATAAATCTTTTTTGTAAGACAAAATTGTTTTGTCCATTTTAACAGCATAGTTTTTTTCATTGAATTCTGAGCTCATAATTAAACTCCTTCACCAACTTTGTATCTTATAAAATCTACTATTTTAATATTATGCTTGTTTAATATATCTGATACTTTCAACTTTGTATCCATAATCCATGCTTGATTAATTAAAGTATTATCAGAAATAAATTTATTAATTTTACCTTTTGCTATTTTCTCAATCATTTCTGCTGGCTTACCAGAGTTAAGGAGTTCTGCTTTAATAATTTCCATTTCTTTATCTATCACATTTTTATTTAAATTTATTTCTTCAAGTGCCATAGGGGACATTGCTGAAACATGCATTGCAATTTTTTTTCCTATCTCGTCTTCTTTTGAGGTTTTGACAATAGATATTATTTTACCAATCTTATCTTCTGTTGCACCATGTATATAAAAAGAATTTTTTCCATTAGAGTTGTCAAAAAAAACAGATCTTCTTATTGTTATTTTTTCACCCATTTTTGCAATTAAATCTGTTAAATTTGTTTCTACAGGTAAATTGTTTTTCATATTTTCTTTATTTAATTTTAATAAATCAGATTTTTTTGTAAAATTAATTATTGAAACCTCCTTGCAAAAAGCAATGAAAGCTTCATTCTTTGCAACAAAATCTGTTTCACTATTAATTTCTATTAAAGATACTTCACCATTTTGCTCATGCAGAAGACATAACCCCTCTGCTGCAGTTCTGCTCATTTTGTTTGAAGCTTTGGCTATACCTTTTTTTCTTAAAAACTCTATTGCTTTTTCAATGTCGCCATTCGATTCATCTATAGCTAACTTACAATCTTTAAATCCAACACCCGTAAGTGCTCTAAGCTTCTTTACGTTTTCAAGTAGATCTTTGCTGGGCATAAAAAAGATTATTTAAATACTTTTTTCTTCAGTTTTTTTTATAACTGTTTCTGTATTTAGTTTTTTCAGTTTTGGTTTTTCTTTATCGTTATCGTTTAATTCTTTTGCAATAAATTTTGAAGCATTAACAATAGTGTTCTTTAACAAGTCACAATACAAATTGATTGATCTTCGTGCATCATCATTTCCTGGTATAGGAAAATGTACATCAGTAGGATCTGAATTGGTGTCTAAAATAGCTACTATAGGAATTTTAAGTTTTCTCGCTTCATTTACCGCAAGAGACTCTATATTTGTGTCTATGATAAAAATCATTTGAGGTAATTTTTTCATATCAGCTATGCCCCCAAGTGATCTTTCTAGTTTTTCTTTTTCTTTACCAAGTTTCAAATTTTCTTTTTTAGTAAATCCAGTGTCTTCTTTAGAAAGTCTTTCTTCAAGCATTTTAAATCTTTTTATTGAATTTTGTATCGTGTTCCAGTTAGTTAACATGCCACCTAGCCATCGATAATTTACGTAAAATTGATCGGTTTCCTTAGCTAAAATTTTAATTTGTTCTGAGGCTTGTTTTTTTGTAGAGACAATTAAAATTTTTCCTCCACTTGAAATGCACTTGTATATCTCAGTTAAAGCATTTTTAAAAAAAACCACAGTTTGTGTAAGATCTATAATATGAATTGAGTTTTTCTCGCCAAAGATAAATTTTTTCATTTTTGGGTTCCATCTTAACGTCTTGTGCCCTAAATGAACTCCGGCTTCTAATAATTGTTTAATATTTACTTCAGGTATATTCATATTTTTTTCCGGTTAATCCACCACAGCAAACCTCTTTAAGAGACCGGTAGGATTTTACTCCTTAACGCTGTGTGCGAAATTACGCTTTCATATATTTAAAAAGACCACAAATCAAGTAACTAAAAGCTTATTTTTTTAACATATTCCTTGTTTTTAATTAAACTAAACAGATTAAAGTCGAACATTCTAGGTTTTTCAAGTTCAAAAGAATAGTTTTTATTTTTGTCTCTTAAAACAACATTAATTTTAGTTCCCCCATTTTTTTTTAATATCTCGTTAAGTTCTTCTAAATTATCACTATTGTTTAGTTCAATGGATACTCTGTCATAAGTTTTATTAATAAGTTCTGAGAGATCTACTATCTTTCTAATATTAACTCTCGCAGAGCTATTTTCAGCAGTATTTTTTTCCTTATGAAGTGTTAAGACGAATGAATTAGATTCTTTTAATTTTTCTCTATTAGATGTAAAAAGATCCGAAAATAAGAAAATTTCAAATTCACTTGTGTTGTCACTAAATTTTACAATTGCATAAGAGTTGCCTTTTGCACTTTTTTTTTCTTGTATTGACATGATTGTTCCAGCGACAAGAGCATCCGCTTTATCGTCATCAATAAAACTTTTATAAGATTTGATTTCAAGCTGTGTAAAAAATTCTTTATATTCGTTTAAAGGATGATCTGAAATATAAAAACCTAAAGATACAAATTCTTCACTTAATAGTTCTTTTTTAGTCCATGTCTTGGTTTCGGTAAATTCAAATGTATTGTTATCTTTATTATTTGTGTCGTCAAAAAGATTTTTTTGATTGCTTACTTTCTCATCATGTTTACTTTTTATTGTCTGAATGATTTTTGGTATAGCATCAAATAATTTTTTTCTATTTAATTCAATTTCATCAAACGCACCTGCTTTAACAAGTCCTTCAAGCTGAAGTTTGTTTACATCTTTTGGATCTATACGATTTATAAAATCTGTACATGTTTTAAATTTTCCGTTTTTTTCTCTTTCCTTTACAATATTTGAAATTGCTTCAAAACCCACACTTTTAATAGCGCCTAACCCATAAAATATTTTTTTAGTTTCTGCTTTAAATTCTGCATAACAACTGTTTATAGAAGGTCTGATGACTTCAACTTCTAATCTTTTTAGCTCTTCAACATATTCTCTAAGTTTGCTTGTGTTGGTTAATGTTGTAGACATCGAAGCAGCTATAAATTCTTCTTTGTAATAAGTTTTTAAATAAGCAGTTTGATATGCAATTAAAGCATACGCTACGGCATGACTTTTATTGAAACCGTAATCAGCAAAAGGTTCAATTTTGGTAAAAACATAGTTGGCTACATCTTTTTTAATGTCGTTTTTTAATGCACCGGAAATAAATTTTTCTTTTTGTTTTTCTAGCTCAGCCCTCTTCTTTTTGCCCATCGCTCTCCTTAAAATATCGGCTTCCCCAGCTGTAAAACCAGCAAGTGTTTGGGCTATTTGCATAACTTGTTCTTGATAAATAATAATTCCGTAGGTAGGTTTTAAAATACTTTCTAAAGTTTCATGAATATAATCTGGTGTTCTTTGTCCATTTTTACATTCATTATATGTAGGTATATTGCTCATTGGACCCGGTCTATAAAGAGCAACAAGAGCGACGATATCATTAAACTCTGTTGGTCGCATTTGTCGTAAAGTATCTCTTACACCAGTGCTTTCTAGTTGAAATAATCCTGTAGTTTCTCCGGTAGACAGTAGTTTAAAAATATTTTGGTCCTTTAGATCAATTTTACTTATATCTAGGTTAATATTCTTTAAGTTTAGCATTTTAATTGTTTTGCTAATAACTGTAAGCGCAGTGAGACCAAGTATATCAAACTTTACTAGACCTGCATTTTCTGAGGAATGCATATCAAATTGTGTAGATGGAAGTATTAAACTGGCAGAATGATCTTTGTAAAGAGGAACTTGTTCGGATAAGTTTTCTCCTGCTATAACAACACCGGCCGCATGTGTTGCCATATTTCTGTTTAACCCTTCCACTTTTAATGAAAGTTCAATTAATTTCTCAACTTTTTTATTATTTTTAATTTCTGTTTTAAATCTCGGTTCTCTATCAATCGATTCTTGTAGCGATAAAGGTCTTGACGGATCAAATGGAATCATTTTACTTATCTTGTCTACATGACCGTAAGGAAGTCCAAGTACTCTACCCATGTCTCTTATAGCCATTCTAGCTTTTAATTTTCCGAAAGTGATAATATGAGCAACACCATTTTTATATTTTGATTTTAAATATTCAAAAACCAAATTTCTTTTTTCTTCACAAAAATCTATATCAAAATCTGGCATTGAAATTCTATCGGGATTTAAGAAACGTTCAAATATTAAATCAAATTCAATTGGGTCAACATCAGTTATGTCTAGACAATAGGCAACTAGAGACCCTGCTCCAGACCCTCTACCTGGACCAACTGGGATATTATTTTTTTTTGACCACTTGATATAATCGGACACAATCAAAAAGTATCCAGGATAATTCATTGAATTTATAATATTTAATTCATGAGTTAGTCTGTCTTCATAGAGATTTAATGTTTTCTCTTTATCAAGAGTTGAATCTTTTTTTAAAATATAGTTTTCTAATCTATTTTTTAAACCTTTTTTAGCTTGAGTTAATAATTCGTCTTCAATAGTAGTATTCTCTGAGGTTTTTATTGTAGGTAAAATAGGAACTGATTTCTTTGGCTTAAAGTTAAATCTGTAGGGAAAATTATAATTATTTTCAAGTGCTTCTGGAATGTCCTTGAACAAAGCAGACATATCATCATTGTTTTTAATAAAATGTTGATCACTAAATTTTGATCTTTTCGGATCATCTACAAAATTTTTTTGACCAATACAAACTAAAGCATCGTGTGCCTCATACATATCTTTTTTTAAGTAAAAGATTTCTTGGGTAGCAATTAAAGGTATTTGATATACTTCAGAAAGTTTAATTATAAAATTTTCATAGTTTTCTTCGTCATTTTCATTGTGTCTTTGTAGCTCTAGATAAAACCTATCTTTAAATATATTTTTTAATTCTTTTATAGATTTCTCGATTTGTTTTAGTTTATTAAGTTTAAATAATTTTCCAAAGAGACCGTGATGATTGCCACTTAGCAGTATTAAACCGTCGTTAATATTATTGAACTCATTAATTTTACAGTGTGGGTCCGTTTTTTCATCTGAATCTAAATAACTATTTGACGATAATTTGATTAAATTTTTATAACCCTGAGATGATTTAGCAAATAAAGGTAGTTTGCCTATGTAATTTTCTAAGGAAAAATTAATTTGCGTTCCTATTATAGGGTGTGTTCCCGACTTACTAATCTTCTCTGCAAACTCTAATGCACCGCATAAATTGTAACTATCACAAATTCCTATATTAGGAATCTTGTTTTCTTTGCAATGAATAGCTAGATCATCAATTTTGATTGCTCCCTCACAGATGGAATATTGGGTATGAACTTTAAAATTATTAAAAACTTTAACGCTATGCATTAGCTCTTTTTATATTACCGTTAAAAATACTCAACTTGTAATCTGCTTTGTTAGCTAAATCTCTATTGTGAGTTGCATAAATTATAGTCTTGTTTAGTTTTTTAAGTTTTAAAAAAAATGAAAAAATTTCATGCGATGTTTTATAGTCTAAGTTTCCAGTTGGTTCATCTGCAAGAATTAAATCTGTTTCTGAAATTAAAGCTCTTGCGATTGCAACTCTTTGCTGTTCACCTCCAGATAATTCATCAGGGTAATGATTTTTTCTGCTCTTTAAATTAAAAATATTAAGTATTTTTTCTGCTTTTTTTTGAGATGATTTAATTTTTTCATCTCTTATTATTAGTGGCATTAAAACATTTTCTAGCGCTGTAAAATCTGCAAGAAGATTGTTGTCCTGAAAAATCATAGAAATATGTTTTTTTCTAATATTGTATTTATTTTGTTCGTTAAGGTTATTTACATCTTTATTATTAAAAATAATTTGACCTGAAGTTGGGGTATCAAATAAAGAAATCATATTTAAAAAAGTAGATTTTCCAGATCCAGAAGGACCAACTAAAGCTACAAGATCTCCTTTTTTTATATTTAAAGTTACATTTTTAAAAATTTCAATTAATCCATTTCTGTGTTTGAAATTTTTATTAATCTTTCTAATTTCTAGAATATTGTTATTCATATTTTAATGCTTTTATTGTGTCCATTTTAGAAATTGCTATAGCTGGAATCAATGAAGCTAAACTCGTTATTAACATTGAAAAGATAAAAATAATCAAAATTGAAAGAGGGTTTATTTCGCTAGGCAGTTCTTCTAAAAAATATATATCACTTGGAAATATTTCAACATTTAGAAGGTAAGAAAAAAATATTCTTATAGATTCAATGTTTTCTGCAAATAGAATACCTATGCTAATTCCAAAAATAGTAGCTATCAGCCCAATAGTAAAACCAGTTAAAAAAAAAGATTTTATTATTGAGTTATTACTTAATCCTAAAGTTTTTAAAATGGCAATTTCTTTAGTTTTATTTTTTATCAGAATAGTTAGTCCAGAAATAATATTAAACGCTGCTACAATAATAATTAGAGTCAAGATTATAAACATTACATTTCTTTCAACTTTAAGTGCGCTAAAGAAAGATTTATTTAGATCTGTCCAACTATAAACATAAAAATTATTATTCATTATTCCAATCTTGTCTTTAATATCGTCAGCTTTTAATGGATTTGATAAGAAAATTTCTAAATTAATGTCACGAATTGTTTTGTCAAAGAAATATAAAGTTTCCTCTAGATTTAAAAAAACGACACTTTTATCAAATTCATAAAAACCACTACTAAAAATACCCGCTATAGAATAAGTTTCTTGTTTTGGTAATCCTCCAAAAGGCGTGCTGATGTAAGCAGATGAAAGAATATTAATTTTATCACCAACAGCTAAATTCAATTCTATTGCTAATTCCATTCCAATAACTATTTCTCCTTTATTTATTTTATTATTCTTACCTTCAACTAAAATTTTTTTTAAAAAAATAGAGTTATTTTCATTTTTAGAGTCTAAACCCTTAATCATTATACCTTTTGCGTAATCATTGTTTATTACTACCCCTTCGCCGCTATAAGAATTTAAAATTTGTATGTTTGGAAATTGTTTAGTTAATTCATCTTTAAATTCTAAGCTAATTCTTTCATCGTTATAAGGTTTTATAATTACGTGGGGATTAAATCCGAGAATTTTATTTGTAAGTTCTGTTCTAAAGCCATTCATAACGGACATAACAATGATTAAAACTGCAACACCAAGCATTATTCCAACGAAGGAAAAAATTGAAATAACTTTTAAAAACCCCTCTTTTCTTTTAGGTTTTAAATTTCTTAGAGCTATTAATCTTTCAACAGAGGTAAACAAGTTAATTTTTTATTTTTTCTTTAATCTCTTCTAAATTCAATAAAGTTGCGTCTTTGCCAACTTCTTTAAATTCAAATCTATTTTCTTCAGACTTAGATCCAACTATAATTTGATAAGGAATACCGATCAAATCGTGTTTTTTAAATTTAGCTGACATATTCTCATCTACATCATCTAAAAGTACGTCAATTTTTTGTTTCTGTAATTCGATATAGATTTTAAAAGCAATTTCGAAGCTTTGTTTGTTATTTTTGTTTATATTTGGGATAATAACAACGTCATAAGGTGAAACTGACTTAGGCCACTTCATAACGTCATTTTGGAAATTTACCTCAATTAGAGCTCCAACTAACCTAGACACTCCTATCCCATATGATCCCATTTTTACTGGAACTTTTTTTCCTTCTTGGTGGTCTACTAAGCAATTAAGAGGTTTGGAGTATTTATCACCAAAATAAAAAATATGCCCTACTTCAATTCCTTTTGTAGAAATTTGATCACTTTTTTTAACTTTTAAATCAAAATCATTTTTATCAAACTTTTCATCAGTTACAGCGTAAAAAGATGAAAAATCATTTCTCATTTTTTCTAGGGATGTTGAGTTAAAATCATATTTTTCTGTAGAAATATCAAAAATATTTTTATCAGCATAAACATTGCTTTCTCCAGTGTCTGCTAAAATAATAAATTCATGGGATAGATCGCCTCCAATCGGGCCAGTATCCGCTGCCATTGGGATTGCTTTGAGCCCAAGTTTTAAAAATATTTTTAAATAAGAATAAAACATTTTATTATAAGATTTTTTTGCCTCCTCATCGCTGATATCAAAAGAATAGGCATCCTTCATATAAAACTCTCTACATCGCATAATACCAAATCTTGGTCTTACTTCATCTCTAAACTTCCATTGAATATGGTAAAGCATTTGCGGTAGAGACTTATATGATTTAATGCTTGAGCGAAAAATTTCTGTTATAAGTTCTTCGTTAGTAGGACCGTAAAGCATTTCTCTTCCTTGACGGTCTTTAATTCTTAGCATTTCATCGCCGTAGTCATTGTATCTGCCACTTTCTTTCCAAATATCTGCTGACTGTATAGTTGGCATTAACATTTCTTGTGCACCAATATTGTTTTGCTCTTGTCTTACTATATTTTCAATTTTTTTCATTACCTTGAAGCCTAGTGGTAACCATGAATAAATTCCAGCTGATGACTGCTTAATCATTCCAACTCTAAGCATGAGTTGGTGAGATTTAATTTTTGCATCAGATGGTAAATTTTTTGTTAGTGGTAAAAATATTTTAGAAAGCAACATTATTGTAAATAACCTCTTAAATTTAAATAATTTTGACTTACTAGATAATATATTACTAGAAAAATTATTGAAGTAATCATAGAGGTTATTAAAAATTTTTTTCCAATATTAGGGTTTTTTGGAGCACCACGATCATTGCCGTGTAATTCATCAGTAAATTTTGCATTCTGTGATTTTATTCCAATTGGTAAAATGGAAAAAAACACAATCCACCAAATTGATATATAAACTATTAAAGATCCAGTCGTAGACATTAAATTCTTGCTAAGTTAATTCTAGTATGTGGTTTTTTTCCTGTTTTTTCTCTTACGATTCTTCTGCAACATTGTTTTAAAGTATCTATTAGGTTGTATTCTTGTTTTTTATTTTGTATTGAGAATGTTTTACAGACATCAGCTATTTCATCTTCTATATCAAAAATAAATGTTTCATCTAAATCGTCTACTGGCAAACCTTTAAAGGAAATCATTGGTTTTCTGATTTTACCATTATTTCCAATTGGTAGTGTAACTTCTAAATAACCGTTGATAGCTAGGTTTCTTCTTTCTTTGATAGAGCTTGAATCCTCTCTTACTGAGATGGAGCCATCTAAGTACATTCTACCTGATGGAGCTTTGTCAATTATCTTAGGATTGTCGCCAGGGTAAATCTTAATAATATCTCCATTTTCTATTTGCAAACTATGTGGAACTTTCATTTCTTTGGCAAATTTAGCTTGCTCTATCATGTGTCGGTGCTCTCCATGAACTGGGATAATAGATTTTGGTTTTACCCAGCTATACATATCTTTTAAATCTTCTCTATTAGGGTGCCCAGATACATGAACAAAAGCATTTTCCTCTGTAATAATTTCAATATTATTTTTTACAATCTCATTATGCATTGCGTATAATTTTTTTTCATTGCCTGGTATAATTTTTGATGAAAAAATTACCGTGTCTTCTTTTTCTAAAAATACATCAGGGTGAATGCCAGAAGTAATTCTTTTCATGGCACCCATAGGTTCACCTTGGCTACCGGTACACAAATAAATAATTTTATCTCTTGATATTTTTTTTGCATCTCGGGGGTCAATTGGTTCTATTAAATTTTGCAAATAACCACATTGTTTAGCAGCTTTATAAATTCGGTGCATGGATCTACCAACTAAAGATATTTGTCTATTTGATTTTTGGGCACAGTAAAAGACTGTTTCCATTCTTGCTACGTTAGATGCAAACGTTGTAACAATAATTTTTTTTTTTAAATTTGATATAATTCCTAAAAGACTTTCTCTAACATCTGACTCGGAACCAGCTCTACCCTCGCTAAAAACATTTGTAGAATCACATACCATAGCTAAAACATTTTGATTTCCTATCTCTTTTAGTTTTTTTTCATCAATTCTTTCACCTATTAGTGGATTAGGATCACACTTCCAGTCGCCAGTATGTAAAACTATTCCAGCAGGTGTTTTTATGCTGAGACCATTGGGCTCTAAAATTGAGTGAGTCAGAGTAATAAATTCTATTTCGAAAGGCCCAAGATTAATTTTTCCATTCAACGGAACTATTTTTAAATAACTTGTAATATCAATTTTTTTTTCTTTAAATTTTTCTTTTAATAAGGTTGCGGTGAAAGGTGTTGCGTATATTTTACATTTAAGTTGTGGCCATATAATCGCGACAGATCCGATATGATCTTCATGAGCATGTGTCAACACAATGCCTAGTAAATCTTTTTTTTTGTCTATTAAAAAACCAGGGTCTGGATAAATTAAATCTATACCAGGAATAGAATCATCAGCAAATGTGACGCCCATATCTACTACTATCCATTTTTGATCATCTTCCTTACCATAAGCATACAAGTTTAAATTCATGCCTATCTCACCAGAGCCACCTAGTGGACAAAAAAGAAGTTCTTCTTTACTCATTTGATTAAATTTTTATAAATATGCATAATACCTTTTATAGTAATGTTTGGTTCAATTGTTGTATTATTATTAATAAATTTAGAAAAAGTTTTTGAATATCCTCCTGTTAAAATTATCTTAAAGCTACAATTAAAAGAAATTTTAATTTTTTTTACTATATTGTTCACTAATCCTTGATAACCCCAAAGAAAACCAGCATTTAGAGCATCTTTGGTGTTTTTTCCAAAGGTCTTTTGATTAGCTTTTAAGTTAAACACAGGCAAAGACGCTGTGAAACGTTTTAAATTTAATATTGACAGTTTAACACCTGGGGCAATAACACCTCCTTCGTAAATACCGGGTTTTCTCACAATATCAAATGTAGTTGCTGTTCCGAAATCTATAATTAAACAATTTTTTTTGTATAAACTGTAGGCTCCGATAGCATTAGCAATTCTATCTGATCCTAGTTGACTATATTTATCAATTTTTATTTTTATTAATTTTTTAAGTTGAAGATTTTTTATTTCATAAACTTGAAATTTTTTAATTATAAGAAATTTATTTATTTTTTTATAAACTTTTGGCACAACGCTAGAAAATAAAACTTTTTTTTTTATTTTTTTATTCAAAATAGGATTTAAAAATTTTATTAAATTTTTTTCTTTAATTATCTTTATAGTTTCAATGTTGTATGCTTTTATAATTTTTGAGGTTTCATCAACTAAACATATTTTAGTTAATGTGTTTCCAATGTCTCCAATTAGTATTTTCATCTATTTATATTTTTCTTTTACATATAAAGAATTAAAATTATTTATATCATAAATTAATTTATCGTAATTTTTACATATTTTATCAATAATAATTTTATTATTGATATTTTTATTTGAATTATTTTTTAAAGATGTGGATTTAAAATTTTTATTTTTAGGAGAAATTTTTGTATTTATTCCTATACCAGTAATTAAATATTTTTCTTTTTTATGGTCAATAACTTCTTGCAATATCCCACAGATTTTTTTTCCATCAATTAAAAGGTCATTTGGTTTTTTTATTTTTATAATTTTTTTGGTATATTCGTTTAATATTTTTTTAATAATATTAGCATTAATGACTAAATAATTTTCAATTTTTATTTTTATTAAATTGACTTTAAAAAATATAGAGATAAAAATGTTTCCTTTATGTGATATCCATTTTTTCCCCATGGTTCCTTTTCCTTTGGTCTGAGAATTAGTTGAAACCAACCCTAAAAAGCAAATATCAGATCTTATTAGTTTGATAGCTTCATCGTTAGTACTTTTTACACTTTTAAATTTTGTAATCTTTAATTTCATTAATTTATTGATAGTGTGCTAACAATATTATTTAAAACTGAAGGATATAAAAAAAATAAAATAAGTATTGAGCAGCTTAAAAAAATAGTGCTTGTTATTCCTAAATTTTTTATATTGTCAATAGGATTTTTTATTTCATCAAAGTAAATAATCTTAATAATTCTTAAGTAATAAAAAGCTGAAACAACTGTACTCAATAGTCCAACAATTGCTAATGTGTACATCCCACTTTCTATAACTGAGATAAAAACATAAAGCTTAGCAAAGAATCCTGCTAATGGTGGAATGCCTGCTAAAGAGAACATGATAATTAAAAATGAAATTGATAATAATGGATTTTGTTTTGATATGCCTTCCAAATTCTTAATGTCCTCACAGTACTTTCCATCTTTTTTCATCAGAAAAATACAACCAAATGCTCCTAAATTCATAATAACATAAATTGAAATATAGGTTATGCTGCTACTGTACCCAGTTACAGTGCCAGTTGAAATACCTGCTAACGCATAGCCAACGTGACCTATCGAGCTATACGCGATCAATCTCTTTATGTTTGTTTGTCCTATCGCTGCAACTGCTCCTAAAATCATAGATGCAAGGGCCATAAAAACTAAAATATTTTTCCACTGGTCTGCTAATTGCTCAAAAGGAATCTGAACAAATCTAATAAGTATAGCTATACCCGCCACTTTTGGAACCACAGCAAAAAAACTAGTCACTGAAGTTGGTGAGCCCTGATAAACATCTGGTGTCCACATGTGAAAAGGAACTGCTGATACTTTGAATGCTAAACCTACTAAAATAAAAACCATTGCAAAAACAGCTCCAGTATTCTCAAGCTCCATTCTCAAATTAATTTCTTCAAAATTTGTTGAGCCTATAAATCCGTATAAAAGTGAACACCCATAAAGTAAAAGCCCAGATGATAAGGCGCTTAATATAAAATATTTTACTCCAGATTCGTTTGATTTTAAATTATCTCTATCTATTGATGCTAAAATATACAAAGCCAAAGACTGTAACTCTAAACCTAAATAAAAAGACATTAAGTCGTTAGAACTTATCATAAAGAACATTCCTAAAATTGAGAAGAGTAATAGTAACGGATACTCAAAATAATTGAGTTTCATTTCTTTTATAAAGTCTTGCGTAATAAACATGACAAATAATGTACCTAACAAAATTAAAATTTTAAAAAAACTAGTAAATGAGTTGGAGACAAAACTATTGGAAAATAAATTACCAGACTCACTAAACGAATTAAAAATAATTAAAATTAAAGAAATTATGATTCCATATGTTAAGTTTGTGACGAGGTTGTAGCTATTTTTAAAAAAAACTCCTATTAACAAAGCTACCAAAATAGAAACCGAAAGAAATATTTCTGGTAATATTAAATTAAAACTTTCCATTATTTTATTGTTCCTAAATTAAAGATTATTGCTTGTTCATAATTTTTGATTAACTCTTCAACTGAAATATGCACAGTGTCTAAGATTAAATTTGGATAAAATCCAAAAGTTAAAACAAGAGCTACAAGTGAAAAAAGAGATATGCTTTCTAACAAGTTTAAGTCTTTAAGCTCTTCTAATTTTTTTTTTTCTAGTTTGCCAAAAACTACTCTTTTGTATAGCCAAAGCATATAAGCCGCTCCTAAAATTATTCCTATACTAGCTAGTATTGCTACCAAGAAACTTTTTTGAAAAGTTCCTAATAAAACTAAAAATTCACCAACAAAGCCGCTGGTACCTGGCAGACCTAAAGCACCAAGCATGAAAACTCCAAAAACTAAAGAATATTTAGGCATAACATTAACTATTCCACCATACGAACTAATAAGTCTAGAGTGAACCCTGTCGTAAAGAACACCAACACATAAAAATAGAGCTGCAGAAATAAGTCCATGACTTATCATCTGAAAAATACTTCCTTCAATTCCTTGAGTTGTAAAAGTAAAAATTCCTAATGTGACAAACCCCATGTGTGCAACCGATGAATAGGCAATAAGTTTTTTCATATCTTCTTGCATTAACGCTACTAAGGATGTGTAAATAATCGCAACAATACTTAATGTAAAAATCAAAGGAGTAAAATACTCAGAAGCTACTGGGAACATTCCAATTGAAAACCTCAAAAATCCATATCCAGCCATTTTTAATAGAATAGCAGCAAGTATTACGGAACCAGCGGTTGGTGCTTCAACGTGAGCATCAGGCAACCAAGTATGAACGGGCCACATAGGCATTTTCACAGCAAAAGAACTAAAGAAAGCTAGCCATAAAACATATTGGTATTTAACTGGTATTTTAATTTCAAATATTTGTGTGATGTCGGTAGTACCTGCAATCCAGTAAATAGAAATAATTGCAACTAACATCAAAACAGAACCGAGTAGAGTAAATAGAAAAAATTTAAAAGCTGCATAAACTCTTTTTGGCCCACCCCATATACCAATAATCAAAAACATAGGTATTAAACCTGCTTCAAAAAAAATATAAAATACTACAAGGTCTAAAGAACAAAAAACTCCTATCATAAAAGTTTCTAAAATTAGTATTGCTATTAAAAACTCTTTAAGTCTTGTTTTGACGCTATTGATGCAAGAAATAATACAAATTGGAGTAATAAATGCAGTTAAAATTATAAATAAAATTGATATACCATCGATTCCAAATTTAAATTTTATAAATCCATTTATCCAATTTTGTTCTTCTATAAATTGGAATCCTATAAAACTTTTGTCAAATGAGTACCATAAAAAAATAGCTAATAATAAATTCACTATACTTATAAACAATGAAAGATTAATTACGTTCCTATTTTCATTTTTTGAAAATAAAATAAATAATGCACCGAGCGCAGGAAGTAAGGTTATCGATGAAAGTATTGGAAAATTCATTTTATTTAATCATTAAATAGGTTAATAAAAAAGAAAGACCTAGAAGCATTACAAAAGCATAATCATAAATATATCCACTTTGAAATTTTACTGCTTTATTTGAAAAAAATTTAATAATTTTTGAAAAACCGTCTGGTCCATATCGATCTATGGTATTTTGATCACCTTTTTTCCAAAGGAATGTGCCCGTTAATTTTAATGGCTTAACAAATATAGACTCATAAAGTTCATCAAAGTACCATTTATTTAATAGAAAATTATAAAGTGGCTCATTTAATTTTCTTACTCCAGAAAGAATATCTAAGTTCTTAATATACAAGTAATAAGAAAGTGGTATTGCGCTCACTACGAGAACGGGTGTTGATAGCAGAAGCCAAAGCGGCAAATGTAAATGCTCTATTTCTTTAATGAAGAAAATAGATTTTTTCCAAAAATTTAAATAATCATGCCCTATTAACAATTCTTTAAAAGCATAACCTGCAAACAAAGCCCCAGTTGCAAGAAAAATTAACGGTATTAGCATAACTAAAGGAGATTCATGCATTTTTTCAATTGTTAAGTCTGAATTATTATACTTACCATGGAAGGTTTTAAAAAATAATCTCCATGAATATATTGCTGTTAAGAATGCAGTAGTAATACCAACTGTCATAGCGTAATTACCAACGCTAGAATTTTTAAAATAAGCAAATTCAATAATTGCATCTTTCGAATAGAATCCTGATAATAATGGAAAACCAGTTAAGGCCAGTGTGCCTATTAACATTAAACTCCAAGTGTAAGGAATTTTTTTCCAAACACCTCCCATTTTTCTTATATCTTGCTCATCATTAAAAGCATGAATTACAGAACCTGCGCCTAAAAATAGTAAAGCTTTAAAAAATGCATGCGTAAATAAATGAAAAATTGCAACATGATAAGCACCTATGCCAGCAGCAAAAAACATATAACCTAATTGACTACAAGTTGAATATGCAATAATTTTTTTAATATCATTTTGCACTAAAGCAATTGAAGCAGCAAACACTGCTGTTATCATTCCAATAATAGCAATAAAATTTAAAGCAACTTGTGAATATTCAAAAATAGGGGAACATCTAACGACTAAAAAAACACCAGCTGTAACCATTGTTGCTGCATGAATTAAAGCAGATACTGGCGTGGGTCCCTCCATTGCATCTGGCAACCAAGTGTGAAATAAAAATTGTGCTGATTTTCCCATTGCTCCAATAAATAAAGTTAGAGAAATTAATGTAATTAAATTTACGTTCAATCCAATAAAATTAATTTCTTTATTTGATTGTTCTGCAACTTTAGCAAAAACTTCATTATAGTTTATGGTACCAAAATAATTAAAAATTAAAAATATAGCTATAGCAAGTCCAAAATCCCCGACCCGGTTTACTAAAAAGGCTTTTATAGCTGCGTTATTAGCAGAATTTTTCTTATACCAAAAACCAATTAGAAGATAAGAGCATAGTCCAACACCTTCCCAGCCAAAAAATAACTGTAAAAAATTATCAGATACTACCAACATCAACATAGCGAAAGTAAATAAGGACAGATAAGCCATAAACCTTGGTTTGTTTGGGTCATGGCTCATGTACCCTATTGAATACAGGTGCACTAACGATGAAACTGAGGTTACAACAACCAGCATTATCGAACTTAATGGATCTATGTTAATAGACCAATCAGCTTTAAAATTTCCTGAGCTAATCCACTCAATTATTTTATAATTTTCATACTCTCCATAAATAATTCCTTTGTAAAAAATAATTATTGATAAAGTTGCAGATAAAAATAAAAATGTTGTAGTTGTTACTTCAGTATATCTATCTCCCAAGGGTTTTAAGCCGTAGCCAAGTACAGCGCCTATCAAAGGTAAAAATACAATTAAATAAGACATTTAACCTTTCATTTCATTAATTTCTTGTACTCTAATTGAGCCTTTATTTCGGTAGTAAGAAACAATAATTGCCAAACCTATTGCTGCTTCTGCTGCTGCAACGGTTAGTATAAAGAAAGTAAAAATTTGTCCGGCTATTTCATTTGAATAAGTTGAGAAAGCAACAAGGTTTATGTTTACTGATAGCAAAATTAATTCAACAGACATTAAAATTACAATTACATTTTTTCTATTTAAAAATATTCCAACTACACCAAGTAAAAAAATCACTCCACCAAGCGTTAAATAATGACCTAATTCTATATTAATCATCAATTTTTACCCCAACGTTAAAATCTGCCTCTACAATTTCTACAGATGTTTTACTTTCTCTTGTAATTTGATTTATATAGCTCTGTCTTTTGACGCCCTCTCTTTTTCTGTAAGTTAAAACAATAGCACCAATCATAGATAGCAATAAAATAATTCCGGCTATTTGAAATAAATAGATGTAATCAGTATAAAGAACACTTCCGAGTTGATGCGTATTAGAAAAATTTGAGTCTATAACTATAGAATTTGTAGTAATAAAATTTTCTTTATATTTCCAGCCTCCAATAACTACTAAAACTTCCAAAAGAATAATTATACTTACAATTAGGCCTGCTGGTATATGTGTTGATTTTCTACCTCTGAACCATGATTGCTTTTGTTCTGCTACATTTAACATCATTACAACAAATAAAAATAGTACCGCAACTGCTCCCACATAAACTATAAGCATAATCATTCCTAAAAATTCTGCTCCAATCATAATAAAAAGACACCCTACTGAAATAAAGTCTAAGATAAGAAAAAAAACTGCATGCACAGTATTTTTACTGGCAATAACCATTAAAGCTGATCCAACAGTGATAATAGAAAAAAAATAGAAAAAAATAGTATGCGCTAACATTTTACCTGTATGGTTTGTCTAATCTAATATTTTTAGCTAAAACATCTTCCCATCTATCGCCATTATCTAATAATTTTTCTTTATTGTAATAAAGCTCTTCTCGAGTTTCTGTTGAAAATTCAAAATTAGGTCCTTGAACTATTGCTTCTACAGGACAAGATTCTTGGCAAAGACCGCAATAAATACATTTAAGCATGTCGATATCATATCGTGTTGTTTTTCTACTTCCATCTTCTCTCTCTGTAGATTCTATTGTAATAGCTTGAGCGGGACAAACTGCTTCACAGAGCTTGCAAGCTATACAACGTTCTTCTCCGCTTGGATATCTTCTTAAAGCATGTTCACCTCTAAATCTTGGACTTAAAGCTCCTTTTTCATATGGGTAATTAATTGTTTTTTTAGGTCTAAACATTTCTCTAGTTGCTATTAAGAGACCTGATACAAACTCTAATAAAAAAATTGTTTTTAAAAATCTACTTAGTTTCATTTAAAATGCTTTTACTGGAAGTTTATCAAAATAAAAAAGATAACTAGCTGTTAATACAACATAAAATAAAGAGAATGGTAGTAATATTTTCCATCCAAGTCTCATTAATTGATCATATCTATATCTAGGGACAATTGCTTTAACTAAAGCAAATAAAAAGAACATGAATAGTATTTTTAAAATCATCCATAACGGCCCAGGTACAACGTTAAAGGGAAAAATGTCTAATAGAGGCAACCATCCTCCTAAAAATAAGATAGCGCCCATAGCGCACATAAGCAAAATATTTGCGTATTCGCCCAACCAAAACATTGCATACATCATACCAGAATATTCAGTTTGATAACCTGAGACTAATTCTGCTTCGGCCTCCGGCAAATCAAATGGTGGTCTATTTGTTTCAGCTAAGGCGGAAATAAAAAAAACCACAAACATTGGAAATAAAGGAACTACAAACCATAAATTTTGTTGTGCGTTAACAATATCTTTGAGGTTTAATGAGCCAACACATAGAAGAACATTGATTATAATTATTCCAATAGAAACTTCATACGATACCATTTGAGCGGCAGATCTAATAGCACCAAGGAAGGGATATTTGGAATTTGATGCCCAGCCTCCCATTATGATTCCGTAAACACCTAATGATGATACTGCAAAAAGATATAGTATGCCTACATTGATATCGGCTAACACTAAATCATTGTCGAAAGGAATAACTGCCCACGCAACTAAAGCTAATGTCATCGTAACAACAGGCGCTAACACAAATATAACTTTATTAGAACTAGCTGGAATAATAATTTCCTTGAAAATATACTTTAATGCATCAGCAACTGTTTGTAATAATCCAAAAGGGCCGACTACATTTGGACCTTTTCTTTTTTGAACTGCACCCCAAATTCTTCTATCTAGCCAGACTACTAAGGCAACGGAAACCAGAACTGGAATCAAAACAAACGCAATTTTATACAATTCACTTAAAATTATATTTAGGTATCCCATTTAGCCATTCGTTCCATTTTTACTTTCGTTAGATATATTTCTACAGTCACTCATAGTTTTCGATGCCCTTGCAATTGAATTGCTAAAATAATAATCAATATCTTTGATGTTTATTTTTTCACTAAATGCATTTAATAATGTGTTTGTCTTGACTGGTATAATTTTTTTTGGAAGAAAATTTATTTCTAAAAAATTTGGAATTTCTTTAAGAGCTAGTTTACTAATAGATGATAAATCAGAAAATAAATTTGAGTTATTGAGATTATAGTTAATTAAATTAAAAATTTTCCAGTCTTCTAAAGATTTGTTTGTTGGATATGAAGCTTTTTTACATTCCTGAACTCTTCCTTCGAGATTTTCAAATAATCCATTTTGTTCTGTATAAGCAGCAGCTGGTAAAATAACGTCAGCTATTGAAGCGTTCTTATCACCGTGAGATCCTTGATAGATAATAAATTCATCTTTTTTTTTAATTTTAAGATTATCAGAACCAACTAAGTATAATAATTTAAATTCATTATTTTGTAGTTTATCAAAGAATCCAAAATTATCATTATTTTCTATATTGTAGAAGCCTAAATCTATTGCGCCAACTGTAGAAGCATTTTGCACCAATATATTAAAAGCATTCCATGTTTCGTTGATAAAATTATTTTCTATTAAAAAATCTTTTGTTTTGTCTAAAATATATTTAGAGTTTTGAAGTTCTAGAACTGACTCTCCTATAATAAAAATTGGCTTTTTGGCATCTTTTAATTTTTTATTAATCTCACTTTTTTTATCAAAAATATTTTCTATATCTTTAACATTGTCACCTAATGTTACGTAGTCATAGGTTAAATCTCCTGGATTGCCAATAGAGTAGATTGGTGTTTTGTTTTTTACGAAAGCCTTTCTTATTCTTGCGTTAACTATTGTTGCCTCGTGTCTTGGATTTGTTCCAATAAGCAAAATAAGGTCACTTTCTTCTATGCTTTGAATAGATGAGTTGAATATATAATTCATTTTATCTGTTGGATCGATATAGATTTTCTTTTCCCTGAAATCATAATTATTACAACCAATCTTTTTTAATAAATTTTTAAACGAAAAAATCGTTTCAATAGAAGTCATGTTGCCTATGTGACCTGCTATTTGTTCTGATTTAATAGATCTTATTTTATCTGACACTAATTCAATCGCATCATCCCAGGTGGATTTTACTAATTTATTATCTTTTTTTATATAAGGTATGTCCAATCGTTGTTTTGACAACCCGTCACAAGCATATCTTGTTTTGTCTGATATCCACTCTTCGTTAATTTCGTTGTTTAGTCTTGGTAAAACTCTCTTAACTTCCCAGCCATATGTATCAACTCTAATATTCGATCCAACAGCATCCATTACATCAATACTTTCTGTTTTTTTTAACTCCCACGGCCTTGCTTCAAAAGCATAGGGCTTAGAAGTAAGAGCGCCAACAGGACATAGATCGATGACGTTAGCTGATAACTCAGATGTCATCGATTGCTCTAAATAGGTTGTAATTTCCATATTTTCCCCTCTGCCAATAGCTCCTATTTCTGGAACACCGGCGACTTCTTCGGCAAATCTAATACACCTTGTGCAGTGTATGCATCTTGTCATTTGAGTTTTAATCAAAGGACCCATGTACTTATCTTTTACTGCTCTTTTGTTTTCAGAAAATCTAGATTTATCAAAGCCATAATACAATGATTGATCTTGCAGATCGCACTCACCACCTTGATCACAAACAGGACAATCAAGTGGATGATTTGCAAGTAAAAATTCCATCATTCCTTTACGAGCTTTTTTAACAAATTCTGTATTTGTTTTAATGTTCATGCCTTCGGCTGCTGGCATTGCACATGATGCTATCGGTTTAGGTGATCTTTCCATTTCAACTAAACACATCCTACAATTACCTGCAATTGACAACTTTTCATGATAACAAAATCTAGGAATTTCTACATTCGCCAACTCACATGCTTGTAAAACAGTCATACCTTTTTCAAATTCAATTTCTTTTCCGTTAATATTTATTTTAGGCATCTTTACTTTCCAGAAGATGTTGATCTACTAAATAAGCATTTTTATTTCTTTTTTTAAAAACTGGCTCACCAATACATTTTTTTTCTATTTCTTTTCTAAAATGTCTTAACAAGCCTTGTACTGGCCAAGATGAACCTTCACCAAAAGCACAAATAGTATGTCCTTCAATTTGCTTAGTTACGTCATCCAATAAGTTTATATCTGCATATGTTGCTTCGCCTCTTCCGGCTCTTTCTAAGATTCTCCACATCCAACCTGTCCCTTCTCTACAGGGAGTACATTGGCCACAACTTTCATGTTTGTAAAACCTAGCAATTCTTGCCATACACTTAATGATATCTTGGTCCTTATTGATAACAACTATACCAGCGGTTCCTAGTCCACTTTTATTTGCTATTAATGAGTCAAAATCCATAGTGATAGTATCGCAAGTTTTTTTTGGCAATAGAGGCATTGAGGAACCACCTGGAATTACTGCTTGTAAATTATCCCAACCACCTACGACACCTCCTGCATTTTTTTCTATTAAATCCTTTAAAGGTACTCCCATTTCTTCCTCAACATTACACGGATAATTTACATTTCCCGAAATACAAAAAATTTTTGTTCCTGTGTTTTTTGGTTTTCCAAGGGAAGCAAACCACTTACTTCCTTTTCTTAAGATTGTTGGCACAACCGCTATTGTCTCAACATTGTTAACTATTGTAGGACAACCATATAAACCTACCAGAGCGGGAAATGGAGGTTTAAGTCTTGGTTGGCCTTTATTGCCTTCTAAACTTTCTAATAAAGCTGTCTCTTCCCCGCAAATATAAGCACCTGCTCCAAAATGAATATGAATGTCAAAGTCCCACCCTGTGCCACAAGCATTCTTTCCTAAGAAATTTTTTTTGTAAGCTTGATCAATTGCTTCTTGCAATCTGTTTCCTTCGTTAAAATATTCTCCTCTTATGTAAATATAACATGTATGCGCGTTAACAGCGTAGCCCGCTATTAAGCAGCCTTCGATTAATTTTTGAGGTTCAAATCTAATTATATCTCTATCTTTACAAGTACCTGGTTCAGATTCATCTGCGTTAATAACTAGATAATGAGGTCTAGACCCAATCTCTTTTGGAGCAAAAGACCATTTAAGACCGGTTGAAAAACCAGCACCTCCTCTACCCCGTAGTTCCGAAGTTTTAACTTCGTTTATGATCCATTCACGACCTTTAGAAATAATTTCTTTAGTATTACTCCAGTCTTCTCTCTTAATGGCTTTGTCAATTTCCCAACCATGAGAATTATAAAGATTTTTGAATATCTTATTTTCTTCTTTAAGCATTTTTATCTCCATTTATAATTAATTTATTTTTCTCAGGGGCTGAACTAGTCCTGTTTCTAAAAGACTTGGATTTGACAGGGTTGTCTATAAGTAAAGAATCTATAATTTCATTTGTATTTTTTTCATCTAAATCTTCATAATAATCATTATTAATTTGCATCATTGGTGCATTTACACAGGCTCCTAAGCATTCAACTTCAAGCCATGAACATAATTTGTTTTCTGATAATTTATTTTCCTCTTTAGATATTTTTTCTTTACAAATTTTTACTACTTTGTCAGCACCTCTAATTAAACATGGGCTTGTAGTACAAACTTGTACAAAATACTTTCCAACTGGGGCTAAATTATACATCGTATAAAAAGTAGCAACTTCATAAACTTTGATGTAAGGCATCTCTAAGTATTTAGCTATATATTTCATTGCCGCTAAAGGTATCCAATTTTTATTTTGCCTTTGGGCTAAATACAAGAATGGCATTACAGCACTTTTTTTTCTAGTCTCAGGGTATTTTTTTAATATTTTTTCTGCGGCAGCTTCATTGTCTTTTGTAAATCCAAAAGCTTCAGGTTGCTGGTCATGAATTTTTTTTAAACTCATCTGTCAACCTCGCCAAAAACTATATCTAACGATCCTAATACTGCTGGAACATCCGCTAACATGTGCCCTCTGATTAAGTAATCCATTGCTTGCAAGTGAGAAAATCCAGGAGCTCTTATTTTACAACGGTAAGGTTTATTGCTTCCATCTGATATTAGATAAACGCCAAACTCACCTTTAGGTGCTTCTACGGCAGTATAAACATTTCCCGCAGGGACTCTAAATCCCTCTGTAAATAATTTAAAATGATGAATTAATGCTTCCATTGAATCTTTTAAATCCTCTCTGCTAGGTGGTGAAATTTTTCCATCGATAGATTTAACTGCGCCTTTAGGCATTTTACTTATGCATTGTTCTATAATTTTTACACTTTCTCTCATTTCTTCTATTCTGCATAAATATCTATCAAAACAATCTCCATTTTTTCCAATGGGTATTTTAAAATCTAAATTTTCATAACATTCGTAAGGTTGTGATTTTCTTAGATCCCACGCAACACCAGAGCCTCTTAGCATAACTCCAGAAAAACTATGGTCCAATGCTTCTTGCTTACTGACAATTCCTATTTCAACATTTCTTTGTTTAAAAATTCTATTGTCTGTCAGCAGACTTTCTAAATCATCAATGATTTTTGGGAAAGTTTTACAAAAACTACCTATATCGTCGACTAATTTTTGTGGGATATCTTGATGAACGCCTCCAGTTCTAAAGTAATTAGCATGTAATCTCGATCCGGAAGCTCTTTCATAGAATGTCATTAATGTTTCTCTCTCTTCAAACCCCCACAGTGAAGGTGTTAACGCACCAACATCTAGAGCTTGGGTGGTAACGTTAAGAATGTGACTTAAAATTCTTCCTATTTCACAAAAAATTACTCTTATATATTGAGCCCTAATAGGGATTGAAATATTTAACAATTTTTCAGTTGCTAGAGTAAAGGCATGTTCCTGGTTCATTGGTGCTACATAATCAAGACGATCAAAGTAAGGTAAAGCCTGCATATAGGTTTTATGTTCGATTAGTTTTTCGGTTCCGCGATGAAGCAAGCCAATATGTGGGTCAGCTTTTTCAACGACTTCTCCGTCTAACTCAAGGATGAGCCTTAAAACACCGTGTGCTGCTGGATGCTGTGGACCGAAATTTAAGGTTAAAGATTTATTTTTCTTTGTCATTAATATTTTTTTCTTTTATTTCCTTAATGTATTTTGTCCCTTCCCAAGGACTTTCAAAATCAAAATCTCTATAGTTTTGCTCAAGTTTAACAGGCTCATAAATAACTTTTTTTTCTTTTTCACTGTATCTAACTTCGTTAAATCCTGTCAAAGGGAAGTCTTTTCTTAATGGATGGCCTTCAAAGTTATAGTCTGTCAGTATTCTTCTTAGGTCTGGATGATCTGTGAATTCAACACCATACATGTCAAATACTTCTCTTTCCATCCAATTAGCTGAAGGATAAACTTTTGTGAGTGAAGGAATTTTTTTTTCCATCTCAAAATTTATAGATATTTTAATTCTAATATTTTTTTCATGAGACAATAAAAGATAAATTAAACTAAATCTCTTCTCTTCTTCTGGATGATCAACTCCAGCAATGTCAATTAGTTGTCTAAATTTAAGTTTTTCATTAGATTTTAAAAAAATTATTACATTAATTAACTCTTCTTCATTGGTGTCGATTAACAATTCATTGAAAGCTATTGTAGTTTTTTTTATTTTACTTGTTAGTTCAGAATTAACTAATTTTTCAAGTTCGTTTAACTTTAAGTTCATAAAAATTTATCTACTTATCGATCCTTCTCTTCTTATTTTTTTCTGAAGTTGCAAAATTCCATACAACAAAGCCTCAGCGGAAGGAGGGCACCCGGGAACATAAATGTCAACGGGTACAATTTTATCGCATCCTCTAACCACAGAATAAGAGTAGTGATAGTATCCACCACCATTTGCACAGCTACCCATGGATATAACGTACCTAGGTTCTGGCATTTGATCGTAAACTTTTCTTAAAGCAGGAGCCATTTTATTTGTTAATGTACCAGCAACAATCATTACATCCGATTGTCTTGGTGAAGCTCGCGGTGCTGCTCCAAATCTTTCAAGATCATATCTTGGCATTGATGTTTGCATCATTTCCACAGCACAACATGCTAAACCAAAAGTCATCCAGTGCAAAGAGCCAGTTCTTGCCCAATTAATTAAGTTATCAGTTGATGTAGTTATAAAACCTTTTTCACTGAAATCTTTTGCGAGTTTTTTAAATTCTTCAGGAATTTGTTTTTCTTTTTCAGCAAAAGATTCTACTTTTATTCCCATTCTAAAGCTCCTTTTTTCCATTCGTATATAAATCCTACCGTTAAAACAGATAAAAAAATTATCATGGACCAAAATCCTAGAGCACCAATGTTTCCTAGTGAAACAGCCCAGGGAAATAAAAAAGCAATTTCTAAATCAAAAATAATAAATAAAATTGCAACAAGATAAAAACGAACATCAAATTCCATTCTAGAGTCGTCAAATGC
>Ga0115004_10000306_pt1 | contig 36226 bp, 28 predicted proteins | sample ArcticOcean_MG_C_10_FD_88737 | JGI IMG/M metagenome (GOLD analysis project Ga0115004, IMG submission 88737) | Marine microbial communities from western Arctic Ocean - ArcticOcean_MG_CB11_90 | ecosystem: Environmental > Aquatic > Marine > Oceanic | place: Arctic Ocean: Canada Basin | collected... | reverse complement strand
TTTGATGGGTATGCCAATGTCGATGAACAAACAAATTCGTTAACCGCGACGATTACAGCCAACGGTGTGGTGATTGGTGTCGGCGGTGGCAAGTCATTGCTGGGTTCCAACCTGATGCTACATGTTGGTATGGGGCTGCTGGACCGACAAACAGGTAGTCTACGCTACTTTGCAGAAGGTCGAGAGGATTCATTAGCCATGAGCATTGTCGCGGCCGACGGCAGCATTTACGTCGCTCATTCACCCCTAAGGCGTGCCGTAGGCAAAGCCATGTATCCAGAGCTAACGCAGGATATTACGGGTGGTGTTGCGCGTTATAAGCCCATTCGCTTAGATCTGCTCTCTCGTGATGCTATCTGCGCGGCACAGGCACGCGCAGCCAATGCCAGTACCTTAAGTCAGACTACTGAGCTGGCTGCTATCCGCACAGATATTCGACAGATTAAGGTGCTGCTCAAGCAAGCTGCTAATGCTTTAAATAAGGCGGTCATCGATGGCGACATGACAATTGATGCAGCTGGCGTGCTGAAGGGGCTTTTGCTGCAGAGTACTGCAAATTTGGCACCAGCCAATTTGGATCTTTTGGTAACTGATATGGCTGGGGCGTGTAGGATGTTTGACTAGTTTTGAGGCTGAGTTGATGTTTTCGCTCACTGGATGCTCTTACTACTAGGCAGGTGCGCAGAACCAAATCTCCCAAATACCCTCTTGTAGGTGGAAATTGCTGGCGGATTTGCACTCACGTTAAGATAATCATTACCGCGAATTCGCCGGCCCGTTCGAGCAGTTTGTAATGGCCTAGGTGAAAAAAAATGCAGCAGCACACCCCATAGGCCTTTTTAGGCCGGCCATTCACGGTGTTTGCGTTGCCACAAAGCGATTGGTGATTCACAATGATTTCCATTAATTTGGGGGCAGGCATGAAAAAAATGGCATTCGAAGGTTTGGGATTAAGACGGTGCACTGGTCCATTTTGTGCATTGTTTGTAGGCCTATTGTTGGCCGGTTGTGAAAGGACTACACCGTTAGACCAGACTCAGATCGCTGGGGTGTTGGGGCAAGCTGTGTTTGCAACTGACCACACCATTATCGACCGACGGGTTGCTGCCAATCCTCAGCGCAATGCCTACTTTGGCGACTTGCACGTGCACACAACTTATTCATTCGACGCTTATGCCTTTGGCACCTTGGCGACACCGTATGATGCCTATCGCTTTGCTCAGGGCGAAGCCATCAAGCATCCTTCCGGTTATGATATGCAGTTAAGCGAGCCGTTAGATTTTTATGGTGTCACCGATCACGCAATGTTTATGGGCGTGGCGCCAGTAGCTGCAGATACTAGTAGCGAACTGTCTAAGTACCCTTTCACCAAGGTGATACATGATTTGAATGCGCCGGATAATATGTATCGTTGGAGTTTGCCTGATCGGTTGAGCAGCTTCACCAAGCTTTTGGCCGGTTTAGTGCCAGGGATTATTGATGGAGATATCGAAGCTGAGGAAACGTTGGCCATTACCCGCAGAGCTTGGGCAGACACAGTCAGGGCAGCGGATATGTTCAACGATCCGGGTCGCTTCACCACGTTTGTGGCCTACGAATATACCACTGGATCCGATGATCGGGGCAACCTGCACCGAAACGTTGTGTTCGAAAGCAGTGACCTGGTGCCGGAAGTACCTTTCTCACGCCTACATTCAAATAATCCCGAAGATCTTTGGCGCTGGATGGACACGCTGCGCGAAGCAAGTGTTGAGTCTATGGCCATTCCGCATAACTCCAATGGCTCTAACGGCCAGATGTTTAAGCTCGTGGATTTTTCCGGGGCGCCTATCGACAATGACTATGCCGTTCAGCGCATTCGTAATGAGCCGTTGGTGGAAATTACCCAAATTAAAGGCACTTCGGAAACCCACCCAAGTTTGTCAACAATAGATGAGTGGGCGAATTTTGAGTTGATGGAGTTTCGCGTTGCAACCACGCTGCCCAGCGAACCCGAGGGGAGTTATGTGCGCAATGCTTTGCGTCGCGGGTTGGCGCTAGAAGCACAAGGGGTCACCAATCCCTACGCGTTTGGTGTCATTGGGTCTAGTGACACTCATACGGGTGCTGCGCAAAATGACGAATCCGAATTCAGCTCTAAGCTGGGTGTTCTATCTTCAGATGCGCAGTTGCGCGGCTCGGTGCCTTTTGGTCCTGCTGAAGGTTGGCTGTTCAATACCCTTGCGCCTCAAGCAATGACCGAAGTAGATGGCGAAACCTACGTGGGTGGTGCTCAACCTACCTTTGGGGCGTCTGGACTTGCAGGCGTGTGGGCCGAGGAAAATACTCGGGAAGCCATTTACGCAGCTCTGCGCCGCAAAGAGACATTTGCCACATCTGGCCCACGTATGCGTTTGCGGTTTTTTGCCGGTTACGGTTTACCCAGCGATTTATTGGATTCCGCTGACGGGGTGGTACAAGCCTACGCAACCGGTGTCACCATGGGCGCAGATCTCACGTCGCTTTTTGATTCTAACCCAAGCGACACTGTGGCTGCGCCGCAATTTGCGATGTGGGCTCAAGCGGATGCCAACAGCGCACCACTTCAGCGCCTGCAAATTATTAAAGGCTGGATAGACGCATCTGGCGAAACCCATGAAGAGGTCATAGACGTTGCTTGCGCCGGTGGTGTGGCAGTAGACCCTACAACCAATCGCTGTCCAGATAATGGTGCTTCGGTGGATTTAGGCGATTGCAGTGTCAGCGCTAATACCGGCGATGCGCAGTTGCGCACCGTGTGGACTGATCCAAACTTTAAGGCCAGCCAGCGGGCATTTTACTACACCCGTGTATTAGAAAACCCTACTTGCCGCTGGAACACTTGGGACGCCATTCGCGCAGGCACAGCACGTCTCTCTGATTTGGCGGCAACGCTGCGAGAGCGTGCTTGGTCGTCGCCCATCCAGTACGTTCCATAGGGCTTTGAGATAACTTGGTAGTAGTCTGTGAAGTTGTATTTAAAGAGTAACTCTCAGATGTTAGTGCTTTTTGTTCAGCCCTTTGCATCAGTATCTTTTTAATGTAACTGCCTGGAATTACTCAGCGCGGATATTTGGCGTTTCGCCAAGGCGATTGCTTTGCAAAAGTTGCAATATATAGGTTCTCCACCTTATCCCTAGCCCATTGGGTCTTCCGCAAAAACTTCAGCGATGACTTTATAGATGGATCACTCTTGAAGCAGTTGATGTCAATTTTGTCCGCCAAACCATCCCAGTCGTAGCGTTCAACTAATTCGGTTACAACCTTTTCCAGCGTAACGCAATGTAATGGGTTATTTTGTTGCTCAGTATTCATATTTGCATTATTAGTAATTACTTTCTGCCTTTATATAGCACACAGCAGTTAAAAAGATGATTAGCTGTAAGCCCCCTGTGGCTCAATTGTAGGGGTATTGGGGTAGCCGTAGGCTAAGGGAGAAAAAATGTTGCTGCCAGATTAGGCATCGCAGACCAATTATTGCTTTGGTTGCTTTGGTTGCTTTGGTTGCTTTCGGGTGAACGCGACAAACACGAAGAAGCTACTGGGTAACTTGTTCGTGTCTGCTTTGTTTCAAGTGACTAGCTATCTAGATAGCAGTTACTTTATTGGCGCATGGCCCTTTTTGGCCTTGGCCAACTTCGAATTCAACCGCTTGGCCGTCGCTCAATGTTGCGTAGTCGCCGCCAGACTGGATTTCTGAATGGTGAACAAACAAATCTTTGCTGCCATCTTCTGGTGTAATAAATCCGAAACCTTTGTCGGCGTTAAACCACTTCACTGTACCTTTACTCATTTTCTATACTCTAATTTGTTGGTGAAATTACAAAAATGATAGCCAAACTCACCGGTTTGCCTACAAATCTGAAATTTTCGATAAAGACCTATAACTCTAAGATGCTAGGAACTTCGCTCTAGTATAACAAAAAATTTGCTTTGTAACGCGTTTATAACACTAAATATGACGATTTTGCATTAGGCAATATAATTCCGTTTCTACGGCAATTTCTCCCAACGCTTCGGGCGATACGCCTTTAAACCTCGATCTTGGCCCAAAAAGATGAGTCATCAGACATATTTGTGCTTCTTTGTTCCTCTGCTCAATCTAGCAATGTATTGGGCAGAAGGTCCTTGGCCCCCTCTGCGACGGCGAACTTCAATAAATTTATGTTGCCTCTACACAGGATGTTAATTCGATTAACTTGCTCAGGATTGATGTCCATGAATATTGACGTTTCTACCATCTCTGATGTTGCGTTCTGGTCCAGTACTTCTTGATAAACATAGACAAAGTCGCCTTCTGTTTCAGCGCCAATAATCTCCGCATCTACTACCAGCGTGCTTTGCAGTAGAAAGCGCGTATTTCTAGCCGCATAAACGGCGAGAACCGCTAAGTGTTCTAGCGAACCCAGGCTTGGATTGTCGAACCCCATACTCTTTAGCAGTGCTGTGCTGTCGTGTTGATGTAGTCGGTGAGTAATCTCCGCAGACTTCCTGTTGTCGCTTAACTTTACCTCAGTCCAACTTAGGTGCTGTCTATGTGCGCTTGCCAATAGCGGTAAGCACAGCAGCGCTATGCATAAACATTGTTTGCTCAAGCCGCTGACTGAAATTTTGCTCATTGGGCGGGGTTATTAGTTAAAGGTACTTTCTTGCGGGTCGCAGAGTCGCCGCCGCCTTTTAGCTCCACCAACATGTCCGCCATAAGATTTCTATCCTCGCGTTTACGCTTGTACAGCGTCAATCTGGATGAAGTGATTCTCGAGGGAAAGGCATTGTTAGAAAAGTCTGCGTTGGCGGTTTGGTGTCTATCGTCGATAGATACCTTGGCAATGGCTTTGCTCTCCAACAGCACATGGGTGATGTTTTCTGCGTTACGTCGCCAAATTTCTGCGGGCAAGTTGAGTAGTCGGTTACTGCCATCTTGGTAGGTGATGTTCATGGGCAGTGAACTGACCAAGCCACCTCTATTTTCTATATCTATGAAGTAAACGTATGGGTCTTCGTCTAGCGCCCTTATTAAGACCCCTTGTTCCCAGTTATCTAGGCCCCTTAAGTAAGACCGATACTTGTTTCTGTCTTTGTTGGACACAGAGAATTCATCGTTCTCATTATAAAAATCTGCTAGCTCAGGTAGTCTTTGCAGGCGGGCTGTTTGCCCACTGGACGCGTTGTGTTCCTGCATTATGGGTTGTGGGTAAAGTTCGTCGTTTTCTATGTGATCTAATGGGAAATCTATTTCCGGGTCACCCGTTTTTATTCGATACTCGCGTATGTCGCTAATGCCAACGTCTACGTAGTCTGTGCTGTAAAACCAGCTGCGCCAAAACCGATCCAAGTCCACGCCTGAAGCATCTTCCATTGTTCTAAAAAAGTCCGCATGGGTGGGGCGTTTGAACTTCCAGCAGTTGGAGGATTCTCCCTACGTTCCCAACGCATTGGGCGAACAACCTTTTCCTACGTGGAAGCGTATTGATATGTTGCAAGATCATTTACGCAGTGCTGACCAGGGGGTGGCGGCTTCTGAAGGGGGCACCATCACGATGGAAGATTATCAAGACGCACTAAATGCGGGGGGGCTTAGTCCCTCGTTTTGGTTTTATTTTGGGTCAAAAAAAGCCCTCACATGGAGGGCTTTTTAACAGGGCTGCTAATCTAGGTTATAGGCCCGCAGTTAAGCTTTCTGGTACTTCAATATATTTCGCTCTGAAATATTCGCCCAATGTTTTGGCCTGCTTATCTATACGGTGGTTTGACGCCGCGCCGGTACCTAACACACCCTTTATATAGAAGTTCATGGCACGCAGGTTCGGCATGTCGTAGCGTTCTACTTCATAAATGCCAAAGTCAGGCGCAAGCCGCTTGAATTCTTCCACCGTTAAAAACTCGTAGAGAAAACTATAGGCTTCATCGGATCGCGCCCAAACACCCATATTTGCATTGCCACCTTTGTCACCAGAGCGTGTACCGAACAAACGTCCAAATGGAATGCGTTTGGCTGGCCCGGTGGGCGCCGGTGCAATAACCGCTGGTGTTTCTTGGTAGTAGATCTCATCCAAACCCAAGCGCTGGGTAGGCAACACCTCTATAGCCTTGCCGCCAACGTGCACAACTTCAGTTAATCGTTGACTGTCTATTAGGGCTGGCCAGTGAATGACAGCGGCGTCGCCATTAAAACCTGCCGCGCCCCTGCCAGTATTGCCGGGTATACCAGCCAAGCCCAGTTCTGTCACTTTAGCTGAAAAGATGCGGCCAAACTTACTTGGGTCTTTACTGGTTAAGGTTACACGCAAAGCCGCGTGTGCTACTTCATTACTGTCAGGGTCTTCTTGATCACTTCTGATTAGGTGTATATCTACATCTTCAAACTGCTCGCGCCCACCTATGTTGTGGAACACCGCGTCTAAGAAGCGCTCGGCTTTTAGTTCTATGTCCAAGCCCGTGAGCAGGGTTTCCATAGATTGCTTGTACAATCCGCGAGTGTTGAAGCAGACCTTGTGAGTGGGCGGGGGGCTACTGCCTCTGCAACCACTAACATATACGCGATCGTCGCCAGCTTGCTCAATTTTCATTGTGTCGAAATGAGCAATGACATCTGGGTTGTAGTAGGCAGGTGTGGAAATTTCATAGAGCAGTTGGGCGGTAATGGTGCCCACGGAGACGAGTCCGCCTGTGCCCGCATGCTTGGTCACTGTAAAATTGCCGTTGGCTTCTATTTCAGCGATTGGATACCCCACGTCTCTAAAGCTGGGCACTTCCTCGAAAAACGCATAGTTGCCGCCACAGCACTGAGCGCCGCATTCAATAATGTGTCCAGCGGCTAGGGCGCCAGCTAACGCATCATAGTCGTCGCGCTGCCAGTTGAACTTCCATGCAGCGGGGCCAATGACCACGGCTGCGTCTGTGACTCTTGGGCAAATAACAATGTCCGCACCTTGGTCCAAAGCTTCTTTGATGCCCCAGCCACCGAGATAGGCGTTGGCAGTGAGTGCCTGTTGATCGGTGTCTTTGAGCGCAACCTGGGTGTCTAAGTTGGTAAAGGCTTCGCCATCTTTTTGTAATTGCTCGAGGTCTTCGAGAATGTTGTCGCCTTCTATGTAAGCGACGTTAGAGTCGACACCCAATTCTTTGAGTATTTTTTCTACTTCTTTAGCCATGCTTTTGGGATTGAGTCCGCCAGCATTGGTAACAATTTTTATGTTCTTATCTTTACAGCTTACGGCCACTTCTTTGAGCTGTTTTAAGAACGTGCCCACATAGCCCATGTTCTCACCACGGGCTTGTTTTTGGCCATACAAAATAGACATGGTTAACTCAGCCAGATAGTCACCTGTGAGTACATCTATGGGGCCGCCTTCAACCATTTCTCGTGCTGCGTCTAATCTATCCCCATAGAAGCCGCTGCAATTGCCAATGCGTATTACGTCTGTCATTTTCCCTTCTCCCTCTTTGATATGCCTTTCAAAGGCATTGCCTCGATACCCCTTCTTTATGTTAAGGACATCGCGGCCAATTTTCGCTAATCGTTGCTAGTCTTGTGCAACCCAGGAGGGTTTGCGTTTTTCTCTGAAAGACGCCATGCCTTCTGCGCCTTCATCTGAGCGAAACATTCGCGTACTCCACTCAGCCGTTTCTTTAAAGGCTTCTGCTGTAGTCAGTGTTGGCACTCTGCGGGCCAGTTTTTTACATTCCTGAACCGCTATGGGGCCACCAAGATTGATCATGGCTATTTCTTCTTCCACCGCTGCGTGCAGTTGATCAGCCGGTACCGCGCGGTGAGCTAAGCCCATGCGTACCGCTTGGTGGCCGTCAAAGCGCTCGCCGGTAAGAAACAGTTTCATGCCGTGGTGGGCGCCTAGTTTGGGTAAACAAACCACGGAAATAATTGCAGGAATGACGCCAATGCGTACTTCAGAAAAGCTCATTTGTACGTCTTCGCGGCTGATCACAATGTCGGATGCGCCAACTAATCCCAGCCCACCTGCGAATGCCGCGCCATTAATGGCTGCGATCACGGGCTTTGGGCTGTCCAGTATTGCGGTGAGTACATCTGCGTAGGGTACTGCGCGAGATGAACCTTCCGACAATTGCCCCGGTGGGCTTTTTAGATCTGCCCCGGCGCAAAATGCGGGTCCATTGCCTGTGATAACAATAGAGCGCACCGCTTCATTAGCATTAGATGCCAGCAAATGGTCATAAAGTTCCGTGACCAAAACTGACGACAATGCATTGCGGTTTTCAGGTCGGTTCAGAGTGATCCAGGCTGCACCGTTTTTAATCTCGTATAGTGTTGCTTGTGTGTCAGCCATATCTATTCTCCTTCTGTCGCCGCTAAGGTGACGAGCAGCTGGGCGTTTTCAACTTGTTCGCCCACATTAACGTGCATTGACTCCACCACGCCGTCGCGTGGCGCGGTAATTCTGTGTTCCATTTTCATGGCCTCTAAAATCACCAGCAAATCGCCTTTTGCGACCTTTGCGCCAGCAGCAACTTGAGTGGCTAACACTGAACCAGGCATGGGGGCGGTGAGACCGCCGCCGCTTTCATCAGAAGCAGTAGATGGATAGCGTGGCAGTTCTGTTAGGCGCAGGTCACCATTGTTACTGTGTATCAGCCAGTCGTCGGCATGGGGTGAAACGCCAAAGTGCAGACGGCGGCCGTCCATGTCGAGGTCTACATTGCCCTCGCCGCTGGCATAGCAGGTAACGTGGATAGTTTGCTCATCCACAATTGCCACAAACTGACCGTTGCGTTGGCGCTTATAAGCCACTTCAACTTCTTCTTTTTTACCAAATTTATAGCTGATGCGTTCCATAGGCATGGTGGAATTGCGCCACCCACTGCTCATGGTGCCCAATACTTTGGCGGAGGCGCGTCTGCGCGCTTGGCCCTCTATCGTTGTGGCGATTGCGGCTTCTACCAATTCTTGGCGTGAAACTTCGCGGGTTAATGCGGGTTTTACGCGTTCGATAAAGTCAGTAGTGGTGTCCCCAGCTAAGTACTCTGGTGTACGCAAAGTAGTCACCAAGAAATCTCTATTGGTTTTTAAACCTTGAATCTCTGTGGTCTCAAGCACACGGGCCAGTCGGCTGGCGGCCTCTCTGCGCGTAGGCGCGTGGACAATTACCTTGGCAATCAATGGGTCAAATTGCGTGCTGATTTCACTGCCGGTTTCGACCCCGGAATCAAATCGCGCTTTGCCAATGGTCGACGGTGTCCAAGCCAATACCGGACCTGGCGCTGGGAGAAAGCCCTTGGCTGGATCTTCCGCATAAAGCCTAGCTTCTATCGCATGACCATTAATGCTTATGTCCTCTTGGGTGAAGGACAATGACTCACCTTCTGCCACGCGAATTTGCTCGCGCACTAAGTCTTTGCCAATAATCTCTTCAGTAATTGGGTGCTCTACCTGTAAGCGGGCGTTCACTTCTAAGAAGTAAAAGTCGTCGCCACTGAGCAAAAATTCAACTGTGCCTGCAGATGAGTAGCCGAGTTTTTTCGCCGCGGCAATGGCTGCGTCCCCCATGCGCGAGCGTAGGGCATCATCTACTGCTGGGCTGGGTGCCTCTTCAATGATCTTTTGATGGCGACGTTGAATTGAGCACTCGCGCTCGTAGCAATGTACTAAGTTGCCATGACTGTCGCCGAGAATTTGAATTTCTACGTGGCGTGAGGTGGCTAGCCATTTTTCTAAGAACACGGTGTCGTCGCCAAAAGAACTGCCCGCTTCGCGCTTGGCGCCTTCCACTGCGGCAACCAGCCCTGCTTCGTTTTCAACAACACGCATGCCGCGACCTCCGCCGCCTGCAGAAGCTTTGACCAATACCGGATAACCGATTTTTGCAGCTGCTGCCACGATGTCGGTATCGGCTTCAATTTCCACACCGGGAAGGGTGGGTACGCCTGCTTCGTCCATCAGTCTTTTGGCTGACAACTTGTCGCCCATCAAGCCAATGACCTCCGGGGTAGGCCCAAGCCATTTTATGCCTGCGTCTATTACCGCTTGAGCAAAGGCTTCGTTTTCGGATAAAAATCCGTAGCCGGGGTGAATGGCGTCAGCGCCACTGCGCCGACACGCGTCCAAAACTTTGCCTACATCTAAATAGGTTTCTGCGGTGGTGCGACCGTTCAAAGCCACCGCGCTGTCTGCTTCGTTGACAAACGGTGCGTTGGCGTCAGCGTCGGCATAAATGGCAACGGTACTGATACCCATGTCATGAGCGGTGCGCATGATGCGTCGTGCTATTTCGCCACGGTTGGCGATCAATAGTCTGGTGATAGGGGTGATTACATGCGCCATGTGCCGTACTCCTTGGTGCCTTTAACTTCGTTGTTGTGACAAGCCGAGAGAGACATCGCGATGACTTCTCTGGTGTCTCTTGGGTCGATCATGCCATCGTCGGCAACTCTTGAAGTTGCGTACAAACCTTTTGATCGCTCTTCGGCCCAGTGCTCGGCAATGGCTACGCGTTTTTCATTGGCTTCTTCGTCGAAGTCGGCGCCGCGCCGCTCAGCTGCTCCGCGCCCAACTATGGTCATTACGCCAGCCATTTGCTTGGGACCCATTACCGCAATTTTTGCGAACGGCCATATATAGGTGAATGAGGTGCCAAATGCGCGCCCGCTCATACCGTAGTTACCGGCGCCGTAGGAAGACCCCACAATGACGGTGACATGAGGGACCGTGGAATTGGCCACGGCGTTGATCATTTTGGAACCGTTTTTAGTGATGCCACCATGCTCAAAGTCGGTGCCTACAAGGAAGCCGGTGATGTTGTGTAAAAACACCAGTGGTACATCTATTTGGTTACACAGCTGAATAAATTGCGCAGCTTTTTCTGCAGACTCTGAAAACAGCGCTCCGTTATTACCAATTAAACCCACAGGGTAGCCGTGAATGGACGACCAGCCGCAAACCAGCGTGGGTCCATATAGGGGTTTGAATTCCTCAAATTTAGAACCGTCGACAATGCGCATAATGACTTCGCGAATATCCAACGGGCTGCGTAGGTCTTTGGAGACCAAGCCCAGCATGTCCTCTGGGTTGTGTTTGGGTTCGGTAAAATCAGCCTTGGGCTCTGGGCCAAGCTTGCGCCAATTGAGGTGAGAAACCACCTCTCTGCACATACGCAGTGCGTCCATTTCGTCTTGTGCTAAGTAGTCACCTACACCAGAAATTTGTGTGTGCATGTCGGCACCGCCCAAGCTTTCAGCGTCAGCATCTTCGCCTGTGGCCATTTTCACCAAGGGGGGTGAACCTAGGGCCAGCATGGTTTGGTTTTTAACCATAATGTTGTAATCACTCATGCCCGGCTGGTACGCGCCGCCAGCTGTGGCTGCGCCAAATACTACGGATATTGTAGGGATGCGCATTTTTGAAAGTTCGGTAATTTCATAAAATAGCCGCCCTGATTCTGCAAAATGTTCTATTTCATTTTGAATCACGGCTTCTGGATCGCCCCCTGCTTCGCCGCGCAAATCTGCACCAGCGCTTTCAACAAACTGCACATAGGGCAATCTGTTCTCGCGGGCTATTTCTAAACCGCGCATTAATTTCTTGGAGTTAAACGGGTTAAATGCGCCCGCTCTGACCGACGGATCGTGACCTAAAATGACGCATTCAACGCCTTCAATGACGCCAATGCCGACAACGAAACCGGAACCTAAATCATAGGGTGAGCGCCAAGCAGCCAGCGGGCTGATTTCCAAGAAAGAGGAATCTCGGTCTAATATGTTGGCTATGCGTTCTCTGATGGGCATCTTGCCGCGTTTGCGTATGCGCGCCACAGCTTCAGCGCCGCCGCCCTCAGCTGCTTTGTTGTACAAGTCTTGTAACTCACTGAGCGTTTCCAGCATATCGCTCCTATTTTGCTGAAAAATCTCAGCTCTGGTGTCCAGTTTGGATTCCAGTATCGGCATATTTTTTCCCCGGGACTTTATAGATGTAGTAGTCACTAACGCCTTTAAACTAGCAGAAAAAAAAGCCAGCCAGAAGGTTTTTTTGTGCTAACTTATCTGAACTCAAGGAGGGCATGTGGCCGCACAATTAGGATTACAGCAGGCGAAAAGCGCACGGGCCAGAGATGCCATATGCAGCGCTACCATTAGCTCCTTAGCACAAGTTGGTTATGCCGAAACTTCGATCATACGTGTGGCCCACCTAGCTGGTTTCTCCAAGGGCGCGGTACAACATCATTTTCCTACCAAGGAAGATTTGATCGCCGCAACCGTAGACACATTGCTGCTTAGAACAGTGCAAAGAAAAAATACTCAACCTACCTCAGTGGAATCTGCCCTAATGGATGCTTGGCAGCGCTTCATCAATACCTCGGCTTATCGTGCCTTGATGGAGGTGCTGAATGCGTCTCGCACAGACAAAGCCCTAGCAAACCGCATTGCTGATGAGTTGGTAGATTGGGGTAAAAATTTAGATCAACAAAGTTTGGCCAGTTATCAAGCCAGTAGCGGCAATGACCAAGAGGTGATTATGTTGTTGAATATGACCCGCAGTTTTATGCGCGGTTTGCTCATTCAGGAGCATTATGGGGTAGACCAGCAAACTACCCAGAGCTACGTTAAAAAGTGGATTGAGCTTATAGCGCCTTTATTAGAGCTGCGTGAGACCACTTAGACTTGGTTTAACAGAGCAGTGCGCTAGACAAAAAATTAAAAATAGTGAGGCATCTAGTATGACAACCACCCAAGCAGAACTACAAGAGTTCGAGGAACAAGCAGATCGTTGGTTCTTGGAAAATAAGCCGGCTAATCCCGGATTTATTTTACCAGAGACCTTTATGGAAGTGGGTACTGACAGTCAGTTTGAATTTTTACGTGACTGGCAGAACAAGGTTTATGAAAACGGTTATGTGGGTATGGCGTGGCCGAAGGAATATGGCGGCGGTGGGCTCGATCAAGTGTTCCAAGACGTTGCAACAAAGGCTATGGCTAAGCATCGCGTACCGTTCTTACCTAACACCATTGGTTTGAACTGGGCCGGACCGCTGATCTTAATGATGGGTTCCGACGCGGACAAAGCCAAATATATCAAAGGTATTCTCAGCGCCGAAGACATGTGGTGCCAAGGTTTCTCTGAGCCTGATCATGGTTCGGACTTGGGCAGTGCCCAGTGCAAGGCTGTGAAAGACGGCGACGAATACGTTGTTAACGGCTCTAAGATTTGGACCAGTTTAGGCAGTTATGCCAAGTACATGATCTTACTGGCAAGAACTTCTCAGGAAGGCGGCAGCAAGTACGCGGGTTTAAGTTTCTTCTTAGCGCCCATGCAGGCAGAAGGCATTGAACCCCGACCGATCAAAAAACTAACCGGCGAATATGGTTTTTGCCAGACCTTTTTCAACGACGCGCGTATTCCTGCGTCGTCCATGATGGGCAACGAAGGCGAGGGCTGGAAGGTGGCTATGGCTACCCTAACCTTTGAGCGCGGTGCAGCAGGCGGCCAGGCTGGCGGTCTCTCTATGATGGATTTAACCGTAGACGATATCGTTGAGTTGGCTCGTAGAGCCAAGCGCAATGGCCGGCCCGCTATTGAAGATGCTCATGTACGCAATGAGTTAGTGGGCCTAATTACTGAGTCGAAAAACAATTCGTTAATGACTGCCCGAGCTAAGGTGCCTGCACTTGCGACCGACTGGCCCACAGCTATCAGCATGTCCAGTAAGCTGCGTGCCACGGAACTTAAGCGGCGTATGTGCCAGTTTGCTATCTCGCTACAAGGCGCTAATGGAGCTCGTTACGTAAGTAAAGACGCCGTTGACGGCGGTATGTGGCAGCGCTCCTATCTGAATGCGTTCTCAGGAACCATTGGTGGTGGTACTACGCAGATTCAACACAACATTATTGGCGAGCGTGTGCTTGGCCTGCCCAAAGGTTAAAGAGGAAAATCACATGGCGACTATAGAGTTCACTGAAGAACAAACGATGCTGCTAGAAACTGCAGTAGATTTTTGTCGAAAAAATTCGCCCTTAGATGGCGTACGCCGCCAAATAGAGCAAGAGGACAGTGTTGACGCTGCTATTTGGACAGAGATGGCTGACCTAGGCTGGCTCGGCATTACTATTCCAGAGCAGTATGGTGGGCTGGGCTTAAGCTTGGCAGATGTTGTACCCATAGTTGAAAGTATGGGCCGGCATCTTATGGGCTCACCTTACGTGCCCACTGTGCTGGCAGCTCATGCGTTGGTGGTTTCAGGTACGAAGACGCAAAAGAATCATTGGCTACCACAAATTGCCGCAGGCACAGCGGCCACTATGGCGTTGACCGAAGAGGACGGTAATTGGCGGTTGCAGGAAGTTCAAACTAAAGGTGTAGTTAGCGGCGACTCAATAACCCTAACTGGCAAAAAGTGTTTTGTCTTAGATGCGCCCAAAGCTGAGGTGATTGTTGTTTCGGCGACCATCGGTGGCGCACCTCGATTGGTGCTTGTGCAGGCCGATCAGTTGCCGGCCAATGCCTTAACTCGGGAAACCGTTATTGATGAAACTCGCCGCAGTTATTCTTTAGATTTAGACGGACTAACGGTCCCCCTAGGTCAGCTTCTTGATGGCGCTGATTTTGGCAATATTGAGCAGGCGGCTCTGTTATTGCTCAGCGCGGAAATGGCTGGCGGTTTAGCCGGAGTTTTACACGTTATTGTCGACTACTTAACAACCCGCAAGCAATTTGATCAGTACATTGGTAGCTATCAATCTTTGAAGCATCCTTCTGTGCAAATTTTGTTATCTCTGGAAGCGTGTCGTTCGCACCTTTACCACGCAGCTACTTTGTTAGCGGGTAAGGATGCCAGCGCTATTGAGTCTGCCATTCGCATGGCGAAAGCTCAGGGTAGCGAAGCCTTTGCTTTTGCCGGCGATCGTGCGGTGCAATTTCATGGCGGATTTGGTTTCACCTACGATTGTGATGCCCAGCTATTTCTGCGCAGAGCGTTATGGTGCCAGTATCAGTTTGGTGATGCGGCATATCACCGAGAGCTGTTGGGTCCACTCTTATTAGATGAAGTCAGTTAGATAAAGAAAGTTAGATGGAGTAAGTAAGCTGGCGCTACGAAGCCGAGCAAGCAAACAAAAATTAGTTAGAAAAATTAAGATAAGAAGTAGAGAGCAAATATGAAGTTATATCATTGCAGCGATTCACGCTCGTTAAGACCTTTGTGGGCCTTGGAAGAATTGGGCTTGGACTATGAACTGATCAATATGGAGTTCCCGCCTCGGGCCACTTACCCGGGTTACCTCGATTTGAATCCGATGGGCACCGTACCGACTTTTACTGATGGTGAAATGGTTATGACCGAGTCATCGGGGATTTGCCAGTACTTGGCAGACAAATATGGACCCACACCACTATCTGTCACAGTAGATGAGCCAGAGTATGGTGAGTATCTAAATTGGCTGTATCGCAGTGATGCCACTCTGACGTTCCCGCAAACTCTGGTTTTGCGTTACACACGCTTAGAGCCAGAAGAGCGGCGTATTCCTCAAGTGGTAGAGGATTATTCCATTTGGTATTGGTCGCGACTGCGTGCAGTGGAAGCCGCATTAGAGGGTAAAGACTTTCTTGTGGCGGATAAATTCACTATTGCTGATATTGCAGTGGGTTATGCACTCTTCCTTGGCGTATCACTGGGTTTAGACGAACGCTATAAGCCTAACTGTAAGCGTTATTTAGCTGCACTTACGCAACGACCGGGTTTTAAGCGCGCCAGAGAAAAGCAGCAAGCTTAAATTTTGCAAGGTCCATCTGCGGGCTCATGCCTTCATATCAATCGCGCAGAATTAGGAAACAAAAGTATATGAAAATCATTACAGGTGTTCCCGCTCATGACCTGGGTAACGTAGGTGCAGCTGCGAAGGCCGCACAGGATAATGGCTTTAGTGGCATTTCTACCCAAGAAAACCGTCAAGACCCATTTCTACCTTTGGCAGTTGCAGCTACACAAACCGACAACCTTGAGATTCGCACGAATATTGCCATTGCATTTGCCCGCAGTCCCATGGTCGCCGCCAATCTATCTTGGGATTTACAGCGTGCTAGCAATGGCCGTTTTACTTTAGGTATTGGCAGCCAAGTGAAAGGCCATAATCTACGCCGTTTCAGTGTGCCTTGGAGTGCGCCAGCGCCGCGTATGCGTGAGTACGTACAATCAGTTCGCGCCATTTGGGATTGCTGGGCCAATGGCAGTAAGCTCGACTATCAAGGCGAACATTATCAATTCAGTTTAATGACACCTAATTTCACACCGTACCCGTTAACCTGCGATGTGCCAAAAATTCAGATTGCGGCGGTTGGACCGGCCATGATGAAAGTTGCGGCGGAGGAATGCGATGGCGTCATGTTGCATGCGTTTTGTACCCGCAAGTATCTGGACGAGGTGATCATGCCGCGACTAGAAAAAGGCTTGGAAAATAAGCTTAAGTCCCGCCACGACTTTGAAATATCCGGTGGTGGGTTTGTGGTTACGGGTATAGACGATGAAGCGGTTAACAAGATGTTCGAGTGGGTGCGTATGCGGGTTGGATTTTATAGCTCAACCCCCTCGTATTGGCCTGTATTTGAATCCCACGGTTGGGAAGACTTAGGCCGCAAGCTCAACGACATGTCGAAGAAAGGCCAGTGGGCAGAAATGACCCAAGAGATTTCGGATGATGTGGTCCACGCATTTTCTGCTGTGGGACGGTTCGATGAAATATCTAATGCTATTGATGAACGTTTTGCCGGCGCTGTTGATGTGCTTGCTTTGCCAGAGACTACGCCTAAAGATTTGGTCTTAGAGTTGCGCGGCAAAAACTAGAGTATTGATCTGATAAAGGTGGGCTAAAGACTACCGCAGTGTTTATTTAAGGAGGCTGTCTTTTGCGCAGGCTGATCTCGGTTTAGGTCTTTTGAGTCCGTACGTTCTATTAGGTTCTAGCTCGTCACTTGACGTCCTTTTTCTTCGAACTTTTTTTCCAATTTTTCTTCTAGGTATTTGCTTAAGTTAAAGGGGCTCTCCACTTTGGTTTAGTTGCTGCACCAAGTAACCTTTTTCTGTCAGTAGATTAATTAGGCCCTTGGGGCCGCCAAGATGTAGTGCGCCCACCATCACGGTAGTGGTTTCGGGTTGCGTGAGATAACTTTCAATGTGTTCTAACATGCCGATGTTGCGTTCGTCATATATGTAATCGGCTATCTCAGAGAGATCGGGGTCGCCTTCAGACTCCTTTCTAGCGGCGCTGTACATTTGATGTATTTCACCTTTTAGCCAATGTGTGATCAATTTCTCAATGTCCTTGTGAGCGTCTTCATTTCCATGCAATGAAGCTTCTAGATATTTCATTTGGACGTGCATTGGAAGGGAAACCAGTGATTTCACAACCCCTGCAAATTGTTCAACCTCTAATACAGCTTTTCCAAGTCGGCTAGCTTGCCTGGCATAAGAGAGTTCAATGCCGTTGGCCGCGTTGAACCCCCAAGCTGTTGTATCCGACAGTTCCAAGGTTGAATTGCAGCATCATCGGGTAGGCATTGAATATTGCCTTTTTAGGTATACCCAATGTTCTAAAAATCTTTTTCAGTTTTTTCCTCGTACCTTTACTCATGGCTGCTTTAATTTCATTTTTGTCTGGGGTTGTGATGGCGAGTATTTGTGCATTTCGCTGTGGATCGCTTGCCAGCAGGGGGTTGTTCTCTAAAGCTATCCGATCTGCTTTGTTAAAGATCTGACCGTACACGGCGGGCAGGGGTAGCAATGTAGGTTTTAGTAAATGGATGGTGCCTGCCAAATAAATGCTTCTTTTCGTTTTTAGGTCGCTTATTCGCCAAACGGAACTGGGGGTCTCTTCTGTCAATCCGATTTTGTACTGTCTGCCCAATTTAATGACGGCGTTGTCGAGTAAAACGATCTCGCAAGAGCTAGCGATATTGTTGTTGGTGCGGTATTCCTCGCACGCGTGGGTAGCAGCCTGAGCCGCGGCAAGATGTGAGCGCGCTCTAACCGAAATCCCAATGGCAGAGGGCCCAGTTCCGTCTTGCGCGTAGGCCAATGCTTTGGGCGATTTTTGTTTGTTATAGGTTTTTAGTAGAGGAAGTTGGTTCTTACTGGGCGGCCTATAAGGCAATCAACTTTGGTCGATTTGATAAGCACAATACTTTTCACTGCAAAATTGCGAGCACACGATGTCTATGGGCAGATCTCAGCGACCAGCATGGCAAAAACTGCTTGTTGGGATTTTGTGGATGGCTCCGAGTTTTATCGTTATAGCACTCTTTGCTCTTGGCTTGGTCGCCATGCTACCTGCTGTGGCTGCGGTGATTTTGTTTCACTTCGCAAGTCTGACTTGGATTATTAAGACTTACAAATATCCGGAGGAATAAAAGCCTTTTTGGTGGGCTGCCCTGAAATGTTTGTGGTGAATCGAGTTTTGCGCACAAGACATAAAGATGATGTTTGGCGCTATGTTCCCCAAACTTTTAACCTGATAAGGTCTTGATGCATGAGGCGCTATCTATAAGGACTAAATAGTAGGAAAGGGCGGAAGCACAAAAATGAGTCTGGGGTTGAAGGGAGGGCCGCCTCGACCTAGCAGATCTAGATCGAGGCATTTCTTAGCGGTGCATCTACTTATAGTTCTATTCTAAACCCTACTGACGCTGTTCGTGACTTGTTTGGTCGCGCTCCATATGGCTGTCGACCCAGGATGTCTTCGCTGTCAGTTGCGTTTTCCAATTTCAGCGAAACAGAGGTTGTTTCATTAATTTGGTAGTGGCCTGCCAAGTCCACTGTTGTTGTGGAATCGGTCTTCTCGAATTCGCCGCAAGAGGCTCTTACACATACCGCGTCAACGTAACTGGCCGTTGCATACACTGACCAATCACTCCATTGCGCACCTACGGACAAGTTCGTTTGATGTTCTGGTATATACGGAATTGGGTCGCCTGCGCTCACAGAGCCGAAGAAGTCAGTGTTAGCAATGTCGGTATCGAACTGGCTGTCGATGTAGGTATAGGTCAGGCTAGCTGGGAAGTTGACTGTTTCAGAAGAAAACAGATCCTTTGAAATAAGCACTTCTAAACCCTTAACCGTTGCAGCGTCGCCATTAAAGGCGTCACCAATAACACAGTCTGAACCTGAAGAAGCTGTGCACTGGCCTAACAAGTTATCATAGTCGCTTAGAAAGAGTGTCGCCTCTGCATAAAATGCGCCCGAATGCCGTAGTCCAAGTTCGTAGTTGATGGCGGTTTCTTCTTTTACATCAGGTGCATTAGTCGGTGCGGTGAAGCCTTTATGCGCGCCAGCAAAAACTACATTACCGTCTGAGAGTTGATAGCTAGCGCCAATACCTGGCAGCCAAACTTGAGTTTTATTTTGTCGTTGGTCGCGCAAGCTCGCATCAGTTCTCACTGCAGGCGTTTCGGTGCGGCTTGAGCGAGTTTCCCAGCGCTGTCGTTGCTGATCAATGTCTTCGTAGCGTAGCCCAGGAGTAATCACCCAACGATCAAATTCAATGCGGTCGTACACATGTAGCGCCAATGCTTCAGCAGATTGCACTCGATTGCCTGCGTTGCCTAGTAGGCCAAGATCGTCCAATACCAGCGCGCCGCTTTGTTGGCTAAAGGTGCTGTTTCTTTGCAAACGGTCTTCTTCGTCTTCATGCACGCGCAAGCCAAAGGAGATGTCATGTTGAGTTTCGCCGAGGCTAGTTGACCACTCCGCGTTCAGTTGTACGCCTCTAGAAAAATACTCTCTAGCGTTCGAGCGAAGTTGGATGCTACCAGCGGCGGTGTCTAAAGTGCCGTTTAATATTTGGGTCATCTGAGCTGGGGTGAAGTCGTTTAAATCTTCGTCCAAGTTGATTGCTGTGATGACCTTGGACCAACTGGTGCGCGAGAAAGATTGTGCATTGTCGCTGCCATCGAAATCTATACCTTCAGTTTTATACCAATCGCGCTCATGCTCATTGTTGTAGTAGGTGGCCGAAACAGATAAGTCTTCAGTGGCCTGCCAGCGATAACGCAAAATAACTTGGTCGTGATCTGTTTCGATGTTGTCCAATTTAGAGATGCCGTAGCGGCGCAGCGCTTGAGTGTTGAAGTCTGCATCAGTTAAGCCCAAGTAGCTTTGATCAGAGTCTTGCTTAGCCTTTTGGTATTTGAATTCCACGGCATGGTCCGAGTCCTTCGGGGCATAGCTGAGCTTGAGCATGTAGTCGGCTATATCCAAACCACTTTCGCCACCTCGGTCAATGGACTGAAAGCCGTCCGATTGCCATTGATGGGTTTCTACTAGGTAAGCTAGGCCGTTCTCTAGCTCTGCGCCATAATATCCGTGTAACCGGTAGGTAGAATTTTCACCGGCCTCAATATTCAGCGCGCCTGAAGCCTCATTGGGAATTGGCGTGGAAATCATATTGATGGCGCCACCAATGGTGTATGGGCCTTGAGTAATGGCTGCTGGTCCTTTCAGAACTTCTACCGCACTCATGCGCCCAAAGGTTGGGAAGTAATAGGCGCTTGGCGCCGAGTAAGGCGCTGGCGCAATGAGAACATTATCTTCAAGTAGGGTAATTCGACCACTGCGCTCTGTGGCTACGCCACGAATACTTAGGTTGGGACGCAGTCCATAGCCGTCCTCTACTTGCACAGATACGCCTGGAACCTGGCGTATGGTGCGCTGAATATCTGAGTAGCCTTGTTGTTCTAGTTCAGCTGCACCTATGTAGTGGGCGCTGCCGCTGACCTGATCGCCGGTGACCTTCTCGCCAATTATAGTGACTTCTTCAATAAACAGGCTGCCATCGTCTGCATGATTGATTGTTGGGGTAATAACGCTGGCCACTAGCAGTGGAGCGAGCCTAATAGCGGCTAGTTTTGCGGTAATTTTATTTTTCATGATAACTTTATTTTTGTTTTTGATATTAGATGAACGCAGTCTATCTAAATGAGAATCATTATCAACAACTAAATGATAATTATTTGCATTTAGAATTACTTTTTTCTGATTTACGCCCTGCTGGTGGTGAAATTCAGTCGAAATTTGGCTACAAAATTCTTGGTGAAGTATCGCAAGAAAGCCCGAACTCATGTATGTTTTGAGGTCTATTAGAAGGGAGATACTAATGAGCGAAGCAATTGATACGAAATCGAGCTTAGAAGAGTCACTGGCGACAGATACACCGCCTAGTTATGTTCGCCCAGGGTCTGAGCAAGACACAGTGCGCGGCGATATTCCTGCCGCCAATGACTTGCCACTTGAAGACATAAACCCGGTATGGAATAGACTTTTCGCCGAAAACCGTATGCTCGAGTATTTTGAGCGTCTGCGTCGCGACGATCCGGTGCACTTCAATGAAACCGAAGTAGCGGGTAGGTATTGGTCTTTAACCCGCTATGAAGAAATCAAGGCAGTGGACTCTGATCATGTCAATTTTTCTAGCGCACATGGCATTACTTTGGGGTTTCCAATAGACCAGCCTTTGCCTGACGGTGCTTTGGACATCAGCCTGTTCATTGCAATGGATCAACCAAAGCACGACGTACAGCGCAAGACTGTTGCGCCAGTGGTTTCTACAAGAAACTTGGCGGCAATGGAAAGTTTGATCCGGGAGCGTACCGGTAATGTTTTAGATTCTCTGCCTGAAGGTGAAACCTTTAACTGGGTAGATAAAGTCTCCATTGAATTGACCACGCAAATGCTGGCCACCTTGTTCGACTTCCCATTTGAAGAACGCGCAAAGTTAACGCGCTGGTCAGATGTGGCTACTGCGGTACCTGGTGGCGGCGTTATTGATACAGAAGAACAGCGTCGCGAAGAGCTCATTGAGTGCTTAGTTTACTTCACACGAATTTGGGAAGAACGCAAAGAAAACCCTACAGATGACTTTGTCTCAATGCTTGCTAACGGCAAAGACACTAAAGACATGGAGCCGTTAGAGTTTTTAGGTAATTTGATTTTGTTGATTGTGGGCGGTAATGACACCACGCGTAATTCTATGACCGGTGGCGTTCTGGCTCTGAACGAGTACCCAGCGGAATATGACAAGCTTGAGGCTAATCACGACCTCATTCCGAATATGGTTGCCGAGATTATCCGTTGGCAAACGCCTTTGGCCTATATGCGCCGTACTGCTAATAACGATTGTGAAGTAGGCGGTAAGCAGATTAAGGCGGGCGATCAAATGCTGATGTGGTATTTGTCTGGTAACAGAGACGAGTCATTTTTTGAACGCGGCGAAGAGCTGATTATTGATCGAAAGAATGCGCGTCAACACCTTTCTTTTGGTTTTGGCATACATCGCTGCATGGGTAATCGTCTTGCTGAAATGCAATTGCGAGTGCTTTGGGAAGAAATTTTGAAGCGTTTTGAGAAGATAGAAGTGGTGGGTGAAGTTGAACGTACTTTCTCGTCTTTCGTCAAAGGCTATACCAGGCTTCCAGTCCGCGTTACTCGACTAAAGTAAAAAACTGCCGTTAGGTAGTTCAATGCTTGGGTTATGCTAAAAGCAAATTAGCATAGCCCCGGGCATATCGAATTGTTCATCTACACCCTCCATGGCTATTGTTCAGTGCTTTAAACTGCATATAGCGTGACGGTGTCCTCCAGGTAACTAACCTCCAGCTATAGGAAGAATTTTTCTTGAAGAGCTTCGTCCGATGTTTGCTTTTGCCGACATTCATGGCCCTAACCGCCTCTCTTGTTAACGCCCAATCTGCTGGCGCCCCCCCGCCCAACTTAACTGCGCAACCGTTATTGCAAAGCCCAATTGTCGATGGTGACGTTTTATCAGACGACGTTTGGCAGGGCCAAGCCGCTGCCTCAGGATTTGTTCAGGTTCGTCCTCAACAAGGTGCGCCAGCGAGCCAAAAAACCCGTGTTTACATAGGCTATAGCGAAGACACGTTGTATCTAGCGGTAATTTGTTTTGATGACGATCCGGCTACGCTGATCATCTCTGATGCTCGGCGCGATGCCAGTCTAAGAAATATTGATAGCTTTCGTTTTATTATTGACGGATTCCAAGATCGACAGAACGGCTTTGTATTTGGCACTACTCCCGGTGGTGCTCAATACGATGGTCAAGTTACCAAGGAGGGTTCGCGAGACGGAGGTGGTGGTTTTAACAAAAACTGGGATGCCACTTGGGAGGTGGCCACTAAGGTCGGTGATTTTGGCTGGAGTGCCGAGTTTGCTATTCCCTTTAAGTCCCTTCGCTATAGCTCCGCAGAGATTCAAGACTGGGGTATCAATTTCCAGCGTAATATTGGCCGTACTGATGAAGTAACTTACTGGTCGCCATTGGAGCGGCAGTACAATTTGTTTCGAGTGTCTCAAGCGGGCACCCTCACTGGACTGCGCGCCCCTAAGCAGCGCAACCTAAAATTCACCCCGTATGTATTGGCTCAAGCAACAAAGGGCGGTGATGCCGCGTCTGGAACTCACGATGAAACTGCCGTTGGTTTTGACGCCAAATATTCCGTTACCCCAAGCCTTACGTTAGACCTAACTTACAACACAGACTTTGCTCAAGTAGAAGTGGATGAAGTGCAGGTGAATTTGGATCGCTTCTCCATATTTTTGCCCGAAAAGCGCCCGTTCTTTTTGGAGAACGCCGGCCAGTTTTCTGTGGGAGATAGAGGCGATGTTGAATTGTTTTTTAGCCGTCGAATTGGCATAGACGCGGACGGTGCGCCTGTACCTATTGATGCAGGTCTGCGGCTCTCTGGGAAGGCGGGTGCTGCAACTAATCTTGGCCTCCTACATATGACCACCAGCGAAAACGAAGATGGTTTAGGTGAAGCCAGCTACAGCCTAGTCAGAGTCAGTCGCGAGTTTGGTGATCGCACTTCTCTGGGTGGGTTGCTGATAAACAAGGACGATGAATTGACCGGCGTTGTAAATCGCACTTATGCAATTGATGGCCAGATGGGCCTGAGTGAGCAGGTCACGGTATCCGGTTATATCGCTAAAACTGATACGCCTGATTTACGCGGTAAAGATATGGCTGGTCTCGCCAAAATCGTCTACAGCTCAGAGTCTTGGACCAATCAGTTTGCCTATTCCAAAGTGGAAGAAAATTTTAATCCCGAGGTTGGATTTTTACGGCGTACCAACTATGAGAAGGTCAGTACTTCACTATTTCATCGGCGCCGCCCGAAGGACTTTTTGGGTTTGTTTGAGCTACGCCCGCATATTTTTTATCGTGGCTATAGAGACGATGAGGGGTTTTACGAATCGGGCTTTTTGCACGTAGACAATCATTGGGAATGGCATAACGGTTGGGAACTTCATACTGGTGTAAATTTCACTCATGAAGGGGTGCAAGATCCGTTTGAAATTAATTCCGAAACCTTTGTTGGCGTTGGGGAGTATGACCACAGTGAGTCTCAACTAGTCTTGATCAGTGATCGTCGCAAACCCTTAAGCTTGTCGCTGACTTCTAGGGTGGGCGGCTTTTATGGTGGTGACCGTAATGCGCTAGAGGCCAATATTCGCTATCGATTTGGCGACGCATTCACCAGTAATTTAACTTGGAGTAATAACAATATTGATTTGCCGGTGAATAATGGCAGCTTCGAAGTGAACGTGGCACGGCTGCGTATGTCATATTCCTTTAATCCCAAGGTGCTTTTGCAAGTGCTGGTTCAGTACGACGATAGAACTGACTTGCTAGCCTCAAATATAAGATTCTCCTGGCTTCAGTCAGCTAACTCTGGTCTGTACTTGGTTTACAATGAATTAGACGATGAAAACGTAATTGGACCCATGGAAAAACGTAGGGAACTGGCGATTAAGTATTCTCGAATTTTGGATGTGTTCTGAATCTATATGTAGAAATTGCGGCAAACGGATTGCGGCAAATTATTATTCTTTTTCGTCTTATTCCTCGAAGCAAACAATGACAGCCGCATTGGCGATGACTAAAAGATCACTGCCCTGAGCTGCAGGTACATTGAGCCCACCCAGTACGGGTTCAACAGTAACCTGGCCATAAGGTAGTTCTGCTGCTACCGCTTCTTTGTTAACGCTGTCTGGTTCGGCAACGCCGATATGTACGGTAATTCGCATATCGTCGGGTGACTTATTCAATGCTCGAAAGAAGTTGAGGCTGGAGTGTCTAATGGCGTCAGATACGGCTCGTTTAGCGGCCTTGGTATAATCACCGCCGTGGACATCGGTGCCCATTCCCATTTCGGTCACATAGCGTACTAAAGCCATTTTCACTTCCCACAGTTATGTATATTTATTTGCGTGTGTTTGCAGTCGTTCTTGTAGCTGTTCTTGTAGCTGTTCTTGTCGTTTTTCTTACAGCAGCTTGGGCTGCGCCAAGATCAGCAAAGATCTAATCATAGCCCGCTATGAGGCGCGCCGCTTTGCATTATTCTGCAAATCGTTCAAACCCTTCCTGTCTTGGATTTTGAGATTTTTCTGACAGAAAATTATGCAATGAAGGTTGTACATGATTCATGTTCAGACGCATAGACACCGGGTTGCAGAAGCATATAGTACGGCCATTACTCACAGGCGACAGTGACGCAAGTTTTGCTGCCGAGTTGCCGGTAATTTATTATGCTCGCGTGACGAAAAGTTCACCCTTCATTGGTCAACCGGTGGTGTTCTTTGCGCTGGTTTAGCGAGTCGTAAGAAGTGTTCGGTACAATTAATGGGGCGTGCTTGGATGTCCCGTTATTGGCTTAGTGCATGAGTAGAAATGATCAACCAATAAAGCTAAACAACAGACAATAGAATATGCAAAAAGAACTCAAAGTGTTGGATGGAGGTATGGGCGGTGAGCTAATTGCCCGTGGCATCATGCCTTCATGCGGATTATGGTCTGCTCGTGCTTTGCTCGATTCACCTGACGCAGTTATGGAGGTCCACAGTGACTACATTAAAGCCGGCGCCGAGGTCATTACGACGAATTCTTATTCGACTATTCCAAGCTATTTAGCCAAAGCGGATATGTCTGAGCGCTACGAGGATTTAACAGACATAGCTGCAAAAATGGCGCGCGCCGCAGCGGACGCTGCGCCTAGCAAAGTTGAAGTAGCCGGCTGCTTACCTCCCCTCAGTGAAAGTTATCGTCATGACTTGGTGCCAGCAGATGCTGAAGGATTTGAAGTTTATAAAAACTTAGTCAGCGTACTTAAGCCTTCAGTAGACCTGTATTTATGTGAAACCATGTCTTGTGCTCGCGAGGCTGCTACTGCGGCAAAAGCTGCTCGAGCCGTGGATGCTGAAAAACCTTTATGGATTGCTTGGACGTTAGATGAAACGCCGGGTGGTGGCTTACGCAGCGGCGAGAGTATTGAAGATGCGCTGGCGGCCGTTGCGCCTTATAACCCAGACGCCTATTTGTTTAATTGTACCGCTCCTGAGGCGATTTCAGCGGCTATTGAGCAAATAGTTCAACTCACTGATAGGCCGATAGGCGCATACCCAAATCGATACCACATACCGCATGGGTGGACCTTAGATAATGAGGTTGGTACTGAGTATATTGAAATGACGGTTGCAGAATTTATGCAATATGTCGATCGCTGGAGAGTCATGGGGGCCAGTGTCCTAGGCGGTTGCTGTGGTATTGGACCAGATTTTATTGCCGCCATTGCTGCAAGTCGTTAATCTGTTTTAAACACTGATTGCAGAAATTTTTATGCCGATCCCCGTTATTTTGGACACTGACATTGGTTTAGATGTAGATGATGTTTGGGCCTTAGCCCATTTACTTAACTGCCCTGAACTAGATATAAAACTGATTACCACTTGTACGGGTGACACCACTTATAGGGCCGCATTAGTTGCAAAGATGTTGGAAGTCGCTGGACGCACCGATATTCCAGTAGGTGTTGGGCTGATGGGAGAAGCCTCGCTAAAAACCCATAGTGAATGGCTGGGTGATTATCAGCTGTCAAATTATCCCGGCATAGTTTATGCCGACGGTATTGCAGCGATAAGCAGTACTATTTTGGCCAGTGAAGATACTGTTACGCTTATTGCGATTGGTCCGTTAACGAACGTAGCAGCAGCGTTAGAGCATGCGCCTGCCATTGTTGAAAATGCTAAATTCGTTGGTATGCATGGTAGTTTGCGGGCGGGTTATGTAGGTATTGCGAAAGCCATGCGCGAATTTAATGTGGTTCAAGACGCAGCAGCTTGTCAAAAAGTTTTTGCAGCACCTTGGCCTAAAACCATTACACCACTAGATACCTGCGCAACGGCTGTATTAAAGGGCGATCAATATAAGCAGGTTGCTGCCAGCAACAACCCTCTCACTCAGGCTGTTTTACAAAATCATCACAACTGGTTTAAAGCCGCACTAGATTGGCCTGTGATGGCAGATTTAGTCAAGAGCATGAATCCAGACGTGCAGTCGTCTGTTCTTTATGATTGTGTTGCGGTCTACCTTGCTTTCTCTGAAGAGGGCATAGGCATGGAAGATCTGCATGTGCTGGTTACAGACGATGGTAAAACTTTATTAGATGAGCGCGGTGATCTAGTGCGTTGTGCGACGCATTGGCTAGACGACAAAGCTTTCTACCAAAACCTTACTGCAAGATTGTCCTAAGGTTTGCGCTAGCGCATAGCTATGCTTCCTAGCCATAGTTGTTAGCAATAGTTGTTAGGCATAGTTATTAGGCATAGTTATTAGGCATAGTTGTAGTAATAGTTGTAGCAATAGTTGCGCAAGGCCTGAATCACACTGTTTAGGCCCTTTTCTAAAGCATTATCAAAGCATCATTCAGATAATTCTAACGCGCGTTTCTCTCTGCGTAGAAGCTGGCCATTCATCGCCTCGTAGCGACTCATACGTGCAACTGGGCGGCTATAACTTTTTTCATGACCCAACGCCATTTCATTGGGTTGTAGCAGGCCAAAGCGTAGCCAAGCAGGTGCGCTGTCATTATTTGGGTCGCCGGCCTTAGCAAAGCTACTCCAGTAGGATTGCATTTCCTTTGACAACAATTCATCTCGTGCATCGGTAGGCCAGAGCGGTAGGGTACTGCCGAATACTGGGAATATTTCGAAGGCGTGAGTGGCGCCAATGGTTTCGTCAGGGGACGCCGAGCGTCGCTCAAAAAAGTACATAAAGGTGGGGTGTCCGGCTGCGCTGTGACGCCGGGCCATAAAGTAGGCGTGTCTACCAAACCAGCTGTCGCCCATAAGTTGTTCTGCGCCTTTTACAACATCGCCATCGCCATCAACGGCGTAATGCATACTCAGCGCGTCGGCCTGATCACCAAACTCTTCTCGCAGTAAGCTGTCCCACTGCTTAACGGTTTCTGGGCCTGTAATAATGCTGCCATCTACCGGAGTTAAGCCCATGTAGTAAAGTACCGAGCCTTCATCTGCGTTGCTGCCAAGCATCAGCGGAACTGGGGCCTGCTCGCCCAAAGCAAATATCTGCGAGGTTGGCTTAGGTAATACGTAACCGTCAACTTGTGGGTGGAAGGTGCTGCTGATTTCTAAATCTGTTGCGGCTTCTGCCAGTGCCTCTACGCTCATGGCGCGTAGTTTTGTTATCTCTTCGCTGCCGTTGACGCCAACCATGGCAGCAATTTTACGACCTGCAGTAAACCCACTGATGGTCTCATTAGTCTGGTCAGTTGTTTGGAATTGCTGAAAGCCAGTGCCGCTCTGGGCAATGGCTTTATGGAATAAGCCTCTGCTCAAAGGCGACGCCATAAGTTGGCCCACTGAGTGCCCTCCAGCTGATTCGCCGAATATGGTGACGTTGTTTGCATCGCCGCCAAATTTTTCGATGTTCGCTTGGACCCAGTTCAGAGCAGCGATTTGATCCAACATGCCATAGTTGCCCGAGCTGCCATTAGCATCTTCTGCGGCAAGTTCAGGGTGGGCCATGAAGCCGTAGATCCCCAGTCGATAGTTAATGGTGACAAGTACCACACCGTTGTTGGCCAAGCTTGTTGACTCGTAAGTGTCACCGCCTGAACCATATTGATGGCCGCCGCCGTGAATCCACAACATAACCGGTAGCGGTTTTTCGCTATTAATTTCAGGAGTGATCACGTTAAGGGTCAGACAATCTTCAGCAATAGATGCTTCAGCCAAACCGGCGCCAGTTTTCAGCAACCACTGGGAAAATTCCGACATACCTGATCCAGCCACCAAAGCACTAATAAAAGCGTCGTTACCTATACCTGTAGGTTGCCAGCAGCTAGGCCCGTAAGTGTCGGCGATTAAAGGTTCTGCCCAAGACTGTACTGGTTGTGGCGGGGTCCAACGCAAGTCGCCTATTGGTGGTACTGCATAGGGAATGCCGCGAAAAATGGCTACGCCCTCTGAGGTGATGCCCTGAACGGGACCGGACTGAGTGATCACTATTTGGGATGCGGGTGCGCTACAGCCAGAGATGAGTAAGCCAGATAAGCTCAGAGCGATTAGTGGGATCAATCGAGTAAATAAATTCATTGCATTGTCTCGTAGTTAAAGCAAATCCAAAGTCGAAAAACTAAGCATCTGAGTATCCTTAGATTATCTGGTAAATCAAGATGAGGTTTTGCGGCGGGTAGCCTAAACTCAGGGAGTCGGAGCTTTTGCTACCCTTTGGATTGATGCCGTTTTTATTGTTGGTGATTGATCCTTTCTCAGTGCAGTGCAGTGCACTGCAACTGGCAGGCGAAGATGTTAGGTGGATAAGAGTCAAAGAGTGGTGTGGGGAGAAAGCGGTGAGCGAAACAGTACTTAGAATATTTTCCTATCTACCCAATCCTAGGGTTTGGAAATCGTTGATTGCCGCCAAATTACTTGAAGTAGAGGTGGTGGTTACCGGCGATAAGCCAGCCCAGCTGGGTAACTGGCTGTGGGATGCACAGCCACGCATGTTAACGGCGCAAGAGAAGAGCACAGACAACCCTACTGCGCGTCAGGGCCGCAGAGGTTTCAAAGGCACTTTGTATAAAACCGATGCATTCCTTCAGGCCCACCCATTTGGCACCGTCCCCGCAGGCTTCAGCAGTGACGGCCAAATCGGTATATTTGAGTCCAATAGTATTTTGCGCAGCGTGGTGCGTGCGGCACCAGACAAGCCGGGGTTACCCCAGTTGTATGGCGCCGAGCATTATACAGCTTCGCGAATAGACAGCTTTTTGGACGCTAACTTAGTCTTTGCCCGGGAAGCCCAAGTCTACCTTTTGGGTATTGAGTCCCTCAGTGAAGAGGCTTACCAGCGTATGCTAGGTGCGTACGAATTTTATCTGGATGGTATTGAAGCGGCCTTAACGGATGCTGCGAATAATGCCGTTGCTGAACAGAATAATTCTACGCAGACAGCCTCGGTTTTTTTGGTGGGTGGCACTCTGTCAATTGCTGACATCTCGTTTGTTTGTGATTTCGCGCAGTTTCTACGCGAAGGCCATTACGAAAAAAGCCTGCATGCCCAGGGTTACAAGGTCATTAGCAGCGACGGTTTGCAACGGTACCCAAAAGCCTATGGGCATATGCTCAAATTGAGTGAGCGCCCTGAGTTTGCAGAAATAATGGGCGGTTACCTAAATTGGTTTCGCTCAAAACAATAATTGATGTTTCACCAGTTTTACAAAACTGCGCGGACACCAAGCATTATAAATACACTTTCGAATATATATTCAGCATATCAAGGAACCCATCATGCAGAATCAACAAGTACTAATAGACAGCTTACCTTCTGGTAAATTAACCGCAGACAATTATCGTTTGGCTGATTCGGCCATGCCAGAGATCGGCCCCGGCCAAGTGCTTATTAAGACAATGGCTTTCGCCATTACCGCAGGTACTCGTGCAGGCCTGCAGGGCAGTGCCAGTTATGCCGGCGCGCCAGAGGCAGGGCGAGTTATGAACGGCACCGGCGTGGGTGAGGTGGTGGCTTCTAATACGCCTGAGTTTAGCGTGGGTGATCATGTAACAGCGGCTACCGGTTGGCAGGCCTATTCTGCTCAAGAAGCTAAGCTAGTAACCAAAATTGACCCCAGTCACGATCCCATCCATTACTTAGGACCCTTAGGCATTAACGGATTGACTGCCTATTTTGGCCTCAATGAAGTGGGCCAAGCCAAGTCCGGTGAAACTGTCATGGTTTCAGCAGCAGCGGGTTCTGTTGGACATATGGTGGGACAAATGGCACGCATTGCTGGGTGTCATACCGTGGGTGTCTGCGGCAGTGATGAGAAAGGTCGCATACTTACCGAGCAGTTAGGGTTTGGCCGCGTGGTGAATTATAAGGATGCGAATTATCGTCAAAGTTTAAAAGAGGCAACGCCCAATGGCGTTGATGTGTACTTCGACAATACCGGCGGCATGATCCTAGGTTCTGCTCTATTTCGTATGAATGTTGCTGGGCGCATTAGTTGCTGTGGTGTGGTTTCTCAATATGACACCAATACCCCAGAGCCGGGCCCACGAGGCATTCCCGGATTGCTGGTGAATAATCGCATCACCATGCGCGGGTTTTTGGTGTTTGATTTCGCCGCGCAATACTCAATGGCGCGCGAGCAAATTCACACTTGGCTGCAGAGTGGCGAAATGATTAGTTTGACCGATGTAGTGAATGGCTTGGACGCCGCGCCAGAGGCCTTTGTAGATTTGTTGTCCGGCGGCAACGTGGGCACGCGGATTGTGAAATTATGAGCACTTGGACTTACTGCAACTTTTCATTTAGAGGCTGGGTCGTCTTGTTTGCTTTTGTTGGGTTGGGCTTGCCCTTAGCCACCCAAGCTAATGAGGCCATGGTTGCCAGTTGCCATGAACTGGTTTTAGATTATGCATCTTACCGTGATCAAGAAGACGCAGAGAAGTTTGCCGGTTTGTTCACTGTAAATGGCTCGCTGTCTGTTATGGGCCAAACCGTTGTCGGGCATGAAGCCATAGTCGCACGCTTAGCGAACCAAGATGGGCCGACCTTGCGCCATATGATGACCAATATTCGCATCACTCCAGTGGACGCAACTCGTGCTACGGGTGTCAGTTATGCGCTGATCTACGGTGGTGCTAAGAGTACCGGGCCGATCATGGTTGCCAATTTTACTGCCATGGGCGAGTACTTTGACGAGTATGAGTATGCAGATACGGGTTGTCGTTTTAGCCAAAGAAAATTCGTTGCAACTTTTCTCCCAAGGCCTCCTACTTCATCCACGAATGCCAATACTGCTAAGTGAGCTAACCTTTGCACCCGATAGATTTTACCGTTGTTTTATTGGTAATGCTGTCTGTGACCTACGTAGGTCACAGACTCAGTGGCAACATAAAGGATCGTAAAGGTTTCTTTCAAGCCGATGGTTCTATGCCATGGTGGGCGGTGTCTGCAAGCATTATTGCCACCGTGGTCAGTTCGGTAACTTTTATTTCGGTGCCCGCAGCGGTTTTTGCGGAAGGTGGCAATTTAACCTACTTCCAAGTCATCTTAGGTTTAGCGGCGGGTAAAGTAGTAGTGGCCCGAATGTTGGCGCGGCCGTTTTATGAAAGCCAAGGCTTAGCCACCAGCTATGAGTACATTGCTCGACGCATAGATCCCGCCACCGGTGAGTTTTCAATGTATCTAGGCTTGCTGCTCAATGTTATTAATTCTGGCGTAAAACTACTTACTGCGGGTCTGGTATTAGATGTTATCAGCGGTTGGGGACTGGCTCCATGCGCGTTATTCGTCATGGTGATAAGCGTATTTTGGGGTGCCCTAGCCGGCATTAAAACCGTGATCTGGACCGACTTTTTGCTCTTTGGTTTATTTGCGTTGGGTGCCGGCTTTGCACTGATCTATATGCTCTTAGGTTTGGAGCGCTCACTGCCCGATACAATTATTTGGTTAGATGAGCAAGCCAAGTTGGTGTTGTTCGACTTTGATACCGACCCGGAAAAACGCTACACCATTTGGGCAGGGGTCATTGGCGCAATAGGTTTAAGCATTGCCCAGGGTAGCACTCAAGGAACTTGGCAGCGGGTTAAAGCTTGTCGCAGTGTGGGTGACGCTCAGAAAGCCTTTGATTTTGCTGCGCTATTTTATGTCATGCATTTAGTGATTCTGGGTGTGGGTTTGGCTCTGGTGGCTTTTTACGGCGAGCGAGGTTTGCCTGACGAGATAGCATTAGAGCTAGCGAGTTCGCCAGATAGAATATTTCCGCATTTTATTGCTACTGAATTACCAGTGGGTATATCGGGTATTTTTATTGCGGCGATATTTGCAGCGGCTATTTCAACACTAGATTCGGCGTTGGCGGAAAGTTCTGACTTAACGGTCAACCATATTTACAGCCGTTGGCGGCCTGCGGAAACCGAAACCCACTATTTGCGAGCGTCTCGGGCTTTTATGCTAATTTGGGGACTGATCTTTTTCGCGCTAGCGCTATTTTTTGGTAAATATTCTGCTGAAGGACTGTTAGATTTAACCTTCAAATTGCCTAACTACCTTTATGGCGCAATCTTTGGCAGCATTATTTTGGCGCGTTTTGGTATTGGTACATTCCCAACTATTATTCTCGGTTTTGCGTTGGCTTGCTTGCTGGTGGTTTGGATGTCTAGTGCCGGCATTGCATTTTTCTACTGGTGTCCAGTGTCTGGCCTCTCCATGGTTGCTTTGGTCTGGGCGCTAAATCCAAAAACCCCGGAGTGGCGGGGTGTTGTAGATTAGGCGTAGATTCTTTTAACCCTTCCACGCTCTGAGCTTGTTGGGCTCATTGGGGGCAGACCTCCGAGATTTATTGTCCTCGCCAGCATTGTTGCGCAGTCGCTCACCGCCCAGACGGTTGTGTCTTTGCTGGTATCCATTTTGGTGGCGGTTATGGCGCGGCTTGCCAGTACCACGGTTATCCTCTCTAAGTCTGTTATTGCGTGCATGCCTTGATGAAGTGTGTTGCCTGTTATTGTGCGTGCTGTATCTGCTGCGTGGTGTATGTTCTATAAACCCACGCTGACGATTGTCATGGTGTCGGTTGTGTTTTTTTCTATGAGATTTATTGTTGTGTAGGTAAATGCGTTGGCCGGTCCGGTAGTGTTTTCGGCCGGAATGGTGGCGATTACGTCTTTGAATATGGCCGTCACGCCAAGACAACGCAAAGGTTGGCCCATGCCAATCTTCAGTGACATGATGATAACGATGGGATGAACTATAGCGGCGGTAATAGACCGGCGCAGGTGTTACGTGATATCTCATTGCGCGCCGCGGGGCTGTTCGATAAACCACCACTTGCCGCGGGGTATAGTCGGGTACGTAAATTACCTGAGCGTCCTTGGGTCGAATCATGACAGTGTTATCCGCCACGTCGATAACTTGATGTTCGTCGTTGCGCAAAAAACCTGAATTTGCTGCGGCTTTTCTATAGTCCTGTATGGCGCCAAGTAAATCTGCCTGTTGCAAGGTGGTCGCCTCACCCAACGCTTGGGTCCAATCTAAATCATCATGCATTTTTGCCAGCACGTCAGGGTAGTGCTTTAACGCTTCAATGGCTTGGCGGGCACTTGATTGTGCTGAAGTAGATGTCAGCTCGTCGTGGGTGTTGCTGCTGTGATTTTTTCCGCCTTTAACAGAACGGGCCGCCAGCACTACAGCAACGGGATCAGTAGAGGCCGGTAGCACTATGGCAATAAGGTCATCTGGGTACAGGGCAATAGGCGCGACAAGGTTTTCTAGCGCCGTTTTGTCGAGCCGCTCGGATGGGTTATTTTCTGCACTGGAAGCTATAACGATATTGTTCATATCGCGTGCGGCATGTGCTGGAACATGAACCAATGAGAGAGTTAAGGCCAGAGTTAAGCCCAGAGTGAAGGCCGCCATTGGGCTGCAACCCCGGTGCATGGGTTGGGTCAGGGTACGCGTATCGTCTTTTAAAATTTGTTCAAACATGAAACCTCCTAATTCGCCTATTGCAAGAGCCTTTACTAAATAGCAGATGCTCTTGTCGCGATGTTGGAGACCACACTAGGCCCAGATAACTGAACCTAACCTTAACGTTCGCTGCGGCAAAATTATTTCAGAGCAATACTCCAGCTGAAAAGAATGATGCTGAGTGCTGCGATGCCTAGTTTTTGTTGTAGCGCCGGACCCATAGCGTGGAAGTTTAATGGGGCAACAAAATAACCGGCCAAAGCACCGAACCCGAAACCAAAGACGTGAGCGCCAATGTCTGTTCGCTCGCCGCCAAACCCCATATAAGCGAGCATACAAACTGCTGCAAACACCGGCGCTAAAGCGCGTCGCCAATCCTGATGTTTAAAGACACCTTTGCGCCACAGTACGGTGGGCGCTAGCCCAAGGGCTGCGAATGAAGCGGTAGATGCGCCAAGTGAGCGAAAGCCGTCAGGGTGAATGAAAGCATTGGTGTAGTTGGCGGCCATGCTCGCCAGTACTATCACCAGCCATGCGCAGCCAGAACCCAAGTAGCGTGATGCGAACAAGCCAAATAGACTGCCAAAGACCGTATTACTTAGGATGTGGCCAAAATCAGCGTGCAATGTGAGAGCGGTGACAATGCGCCACACTTCGCCTTGGGCGATGAGTCCCGCATCTAATATGCCTGCGTCACGTAAGTCTACGCTGGTGAATTGAGCAAGATTGGGCACTGACCAAATAACGGCGAGATAGCCGATAACCCCCCACCAACCAGTGTCCACTGTAGAAATGTGTATGGGTGTGATGGGCGGTTTTGAATTCTCTTCCCAAAATTCCACCAGTTGTTGATGGCCAATTTCTTGATTATGCGGCTCAACTAATAGCGACCATGGTCCGGGCGGCACTGTTTGCGGTCGGTGAACTCGGTAGTCTATTTCTACCGCTGCAAGGACTAAGGCCGCATCCTGAATTTGTGCTTGGCGGTCAGAGCGGAAAATTTCCACCCAAGGCGGCTGTGTCGAAAACTCGTCTGCCATATTGAAAAACTACTTATGCAATATTTAGCCTCACACTCTACCAGTCTTGGCGAAATTGCTATGGCAAAAAAACCAGCGCGAGGAATCTAAGGACAGTTGCGGAGGTCATGCACTGCAGTTTGGTGTTTAGGCGTTTGCGTTGAGGGTAGCGAATACGGCTCAAGATTACCCTAACCAATAGCGCTATCTAACTCGTTTTAGAAAGCGCTTTTTCTTTGTTGGCAGTGGCGCTATTGGCGCCAGGTCTTGGACTTTTTTGTAGAGGAAGTCGGTAAGGGTTTGGCGGGTTGTAAACTCAGACAGCTCTGACCATGGCAGCGGCGCGCCAACGTCCGCTTTTATTTCTTTGCCAAACTGCTTCAACGCCTCAT
>Ga0115004_10000303_pt1 | contig 36388 bp, 24 predicted proteins | sample ArcticOcean_MG_C_10_FD_88737 | JGI IMG/M metagenome (GOLD analysis project Ga0115004, IMG submission 88737) | Marine microbial communities from western Arctic Ocean - ArcticOcean_MG_CB11_90 | ecosystem: Environmental > Aquatic > Marine > Oceanic | place: Arctic Ocean: Canada Basin | collected... | reverse complement strand
TTCTGATCCGAACACTGCTACGTTTTCTTCACCGTTTTTTTCTTTGTCGTGTTTTCTGAGTATCCTCAACGTCCGTTTCTTAGCGTCTATTTCTTCGACGAACTCGTCGCCTTCGCGTTCTCGTCGAGCGCTTTCGTTCATGCATAAATACTCGCGCAACCCGGTCTCGGTCTCTAAATCGTTCTCTAAGAACGCTGAATACGAATCGACCTCTCTTCTGTTTCCTTTTCTCACTACTCTTGCATGATCTGGGACGAACAACGAGTCGTGGAAATCGGCCCCGCGCGTGCTCTGGACGCAATGCGCAGGCCATAACGTCTGCAGGCCATGCTCTGTCTCAATTTGATCGTACGCTTGTTTCCCAGTATGTTCACTTACAAAACTTAAATGGTTCTTGCAATGATAATCTTGCGTGAACACGACTCTTCTGAACATTCGCGTTAAATAATTAATCTCGGGAATCGTTTCGGTGGCATCATTGACCGATAAAGCGCCTTCGGGTTCACAGAAGTCGTTTTGGATATCGATCACGAGTAAGACCGTGTTTTCATTCAATGGATCTATTTCGTGTTTTTTTAACAGGTTTTCGAGGTCAATCGAGCGATCAAGCTCTGGACAATCCACGCTCTTTTGATCGACTGCGCGGTTGGCCATTTCTAAAGCGCTTTAGAGCGTGCGCCGAGAAGTATGCAGAGAGAAGAGCGCTCTCGCGAAACTTCTCTCTTCTTTCTCTCGCGTGATCTGACGAAGTGAAATAATAATCTTGACTTTTTTGTGAAGTTTGAAAAGCGTTTTAGTGGAATTAATTAATTAATTAAAATGGCATCGAAGAACAAGAAATTCAACATCAAGCACTTGGGTGGGAACATCGATTCCTCCGAGTCCGCCCAGGTCACCAAGGATTACGAGGTTCGTTCGTTTATTTCTTTTATTCAAGAGAGAGAGAGAGAACAAGTTGTTCGCGTTAAAAGCGAAACATTTTTATTCCCATACATCTGTTTCTTAATCACTCTCGTCCTATGTTTACTTTCAAAACACTTTGAATATCTGTTATCGATGACTAATGAGACATTAACGCGTAAGTAACAGGAATACTTCAAAGAGCGAGATGATACGAAGCGCACTGGGAACTACGCGGACGTAGTGAACAAATATTACGACCTAGCGACGTCGTTCTATGAATATGGATGGGGGGAGTCGTTTCATTTCGCGCACCGGTATAAGTGGGAGACGTTGAGGGAGTCCATCGTGAGACATGAACACTTCTTGGCCTCGAAGCTGAACGTGAAAAAGGGGGATAAGGTTTTAGATGTTGGGTGCGGGATCGGAGGCCCTTTGAGAGAGATCGCGGCGTTTACTGGAGCCGACGTCACCGGGTTGAACAATAACGCGTTTCAAATCTCTCGAGGCGAGGAGTGTAATAAAGCGACTGGGAGACATGATAACTGTGGGTTTATTAAAGCAGATTTCATGAATATTCCAGTTCCTGATAATACGTACGATGCCGTGTATCAAATCGAAGCGACTTGTCATGCGCCGGATGCGGAGAAGTGTTATAAGGAAATCTTTCGCGTTTTGAAACCCGGGGGCGTTTTCGCGAGCTACGAATGGTGTTTAACCGATGAGTACGACGCGAAGAACGAAGAACATAAACGCATTCGACAAGATATTTTGTTAGGTAACGGTTTACCAACCGCCAGAAGTTGCAAGGACGTTTCGAAAGCCATGAAATCTGCCGGTTTCAAGCTCGAAGAGGAGGAAGATTTGGTCAAAACGTCCGACGTCGCTTGGTACGAACCGATCGACTCGTACAGAAGATGGTCACCGTTTAGAGATTTCTGGAGTTTCAAAACGACCATATGGGGACGCGCGATCACGCATTTTCTCGTCCTGTTCTTAGAACTCGTTCGCATCGCTCCAAAAGGCTCCGTAGGCGTTTCTGGTTTTTTGAAAAAAGGCGCCGACGCTCTCGTCGATGGTGGTAAAACTGGCATCTATACCGTCATGTATTTCACGAAAGCCGTTAAGCCTATGAAATAAAGTAATTCTATTTATTTATTATACGCACGTGATCTACGATTCATTCTTACATCGCGCTCGTTCGAAATTTCACACCTGCAGGGCACCGAACAACAAAAAACAAATTCAATATTACCTAATCTTCAGAACAGTTGCTGTCTGTCTCTCTTCTCTCTTAATCGAAATCGAAATCGTGCGAAGACGAAATAACAATGACGAAAATCAATAAAACAACGGCGAATAATTCTCAACAAGAAGATAGAAAACCGTACTACGTCGCTGGATCTCTCCCAATCAAACTGGAACCGATCGAAGCATTTTGCGTAAAAATAGAAAAACGCAGGGCGTCGGAATTCATTAAAATACAAACGCAATACGAGCGCGAATTAAAACAATCGAGATTGGATGAGAGAAAGAAAAACGATGATAACGAGCCGTGCGATTTTTTTCATACGTCCTCGATCGATGATGGTTTAGATCTCGGACTACCTCCGAGACATATTCGAAGAGTGAAACCTAATGCGAAGAAGGAGGAGGATTTGGTCGAGGAAGGTTTTGTGTTCATTTTCGTAGGGGTTTGCGAGAACACGGAGTACGCTCGACGTCTGTTAATCGAAGCGAAGAAAATGAATGAAGAGTATGAATTCGATAAATGTGTAATAGCGAATAGAGAAGTAATGAATAAAGAGGAGTTAGAGGTAGCGAACGAGTGGTGGCCGAGTATTTTGTTGAAGAGCGGGAAAGGCGAGCGGTCGTCGGAGGCTATCCTCGCCGATGAGGATTTGAGGAAATGTCGAGCGAGGATGGATAGGTTTAGGGAGATTATTATTAATTTCGGAGGAGGAGATAGTGGTGTGAATAATGAAAGGTATTGTGAGATCGTGGATCCGAAAACGGATGCAGTCATAGCGAGTGCGAGGAATGGTGAGAGAGATGAAGGCGGTTTAGTGAGAAGCCGGCCGATGCAACACGCGGCGATGATTGCGATTGAGAAAGTCGCAAAGTTAGATTTAAAAAACTTTCCTTCTTCTTCGATGAACGAAAACGAAGTAGTACTAGATGAAAGAAAAGAAAATGAAGAAGAGAATGATGATGATAATATCAATACGTCCCGGGAAGCAAAGAAACGACGGAAGTCTGTCTCAGCCGCAGTCATGCAAGAGTCAATAGGTATCCCAGAGAAACCCTACTTATGTACTGGGTACGACTTTTACACTACGAACGAACCTTGCTTAATGTGTGCAATGGCGTTGACGCATTCAAGAATCAAGCGCATATTTTATTTGAAAAGGGAAGAAAACGATCGAGGCGCTTTAAGTAGCACGAAGCATAGACGTTTACACGGCGTGAAAACGTTAAACCATAAATTTGCCGTCTGGTCTTTCGATGATGTCGATGAAAAAAATAGTGTATAGAGAAAGTCACCACATATACATTATAGTACGTTAAGTAGTGTCGATAGAGTGATGTTATAGATATAAATAGATATACTGGTACCATTAGTGTATTAGCATATATTAATTCAAAGATCCGTAATGCAACCCTTAGAGGCTGATGCTACTAACTTGGTATATTTATATAAAGTCCCGCTCGTGCATTCCAACGGTTTCGCAGTCCATTTTGCTTTTCTTTGCGCCCAAATATCGTCCGAAATATCCAACGCATTCATCGTTCGCTTCTCTGCATCAATCTCAATAATATCTCCATCTTCGATTAAACCAATTGGTCCACCTTCTTGCGCTTCTGGCGTGACGTGACCGATGACAAAACCGTGCGAGCCGCCTGAAAATCTTCCATCCGTAATCAACGCGCAGTCGTTACCCAAACCCGCACCCATGATTGCAGAAGTTGGCGTCAACATCTCTGGCATACCCGGTCCTCCCTTTGGACCTTCATAACGAATAACAATTACTGAACCGACGAATTGCTTTGAATCTTTCGCAAGCGCTTCGAGCATTTCTTCCTCCGAGTCGAAGCAAATCGCAAAGCCTTTGAAATACAAACCTTCTTTACCGGTGATTTTCGCCACGGAACCTTCTGGAGCGATGTTACCATACAAAGTTTGCAAGTAACCAGTTTTTTTTATTGGTGTTTCGATTGGAACGATGACTTGTTGTCCTGCTTTCAAATCTGGACACGCGGCTAAATTCTCCGCTAAAGTTTTCCCAGTGACAGTCATGCACGAACCATCGATCAAACCATTCTTCAAGAGATACTTTAACACGGCTGGAGTGCCACCGACTTTGTGCACGTCTTCCATGACATACTTCCCACTCGGTTTCAAATCTGCAATGAACGGTGTTTTATCGGAAACTGCTTGGAAATCGTCAAGAGTTAACTCGATGCCGCAAGCGTGCGCCATGGCGATCAAGTGCAACACTGCGTTCGTACTTCCACCGAGCGCGATGACGATTGTCATCGCATTCTCAAACGCCGCTCTGGTCATAATATCTCTTGGTTTCAAATCAATTTCCAACAAATGTCTAATCGCGTTCCCGGCTAAGAAGCACTCGTCCATTTTCAAAGGATCTTCAGCCGGAATCGAGGACGAATAAGGCAAAGTCATCCCCAAAGCCTCAATAGCTGAGGCCATAGTATTCGCGGTATACATGCCACCACACGCACCAGCACCTGGACACGAGTTCTTAACGATATCTCGTCTCTCTTCTTCCGTAATCGCGTTAGTCACAAACTGCCCGTAACTCTGAAACGCGGATACGATATCTAACGATTTCGTCGCATCTAACTCGCTCACGCCTGGTCGAATCGTCCCCCCATAAATCATCAACGACGGCCTATTAATCCTCCCCATGGCCATAATCGTTCCAGGCATATTTTTATCACACCCAGGTAATGACACGTTCGCATCATACCATTGCCCACCCATAACCGTCTCTATCGAATCCGCGATTAAGTCCCTCGATTGTAAAGAAAACGACATCCCGGGCGTACCCATGGATATCCCATCCGATACCCCGATCGTATTAAACTGAAACCCGACCATTCCACTATGATCAACGCCTCTCTTCACTTCGTTCCCTAAAATCAACAAGTGCTTATTACACGGATTTCCTTGCCACCACACCGACGATATCCCAACCTGCGCCTTGTTCATATCCTCCTCCCTTAAACCAGTGGCGTATAGCATAGCCTGCGAAGCGCCTTGTGATTTCGGTTGCGTGATTTTCCTGGACCATTTGTTCATCGCATCTTCAGGTCCTTCTGGCATGTTTATCCCTGCTCTATACGCCTCCGCTTTGATCAAAGTAATCCCTTTGTTTTGCAGATCCGAACGTTTTCGATTCCGATTGGAAACCCTCTCGAAGTTCTTTATCTTCCCCTGAAGCGAAGAAGCGGTGCAAAAACTGCATTTCGTGCTAGAAAAAACATTCGAAGAGTGCAATCGCTCGTTTGTCAACCGCGTCCGTGCCAGTGAATACATTGTTGTTATCTTTAACTCTTACTGCGTGTTCTTACGTCTTAGCGTGTTGTGACAACTTCGCTCTCGATAAGTAAAAGCACTTTTTGTGCCGATTTTTGATATTCATCAGCAGCTCCTAAATGTTTAAAAAAGTACTACTACTACTGGTACAATATATTGTTCGAAAGCTATTATCATTGTGGTATTACTAAATGGATACGTTATTATTAAATGCACGGATGAGAGATTCGAGATCGGAAACGATCTTCGAATGAGCTGGTTCCGAGTCTACTTGCATGGTTTTTCCGACGTCATTCAGCGGCGCTTCTCCAGTGGACGAGTGGTCGTAGGCAATGAACGGGAAGACTTTGGGGGAGTTTTTTGTACGTTTTGTCAAAACGTCGACGCCGAATTCAGTGCATACCATCGTGTGCTCGTATTGTGCGGATAAGCTGCCGTCTTTTGTGACCGCGGTCCATCCATCTGGCCATAACTCGTCGCGCCATTCTTTGCTTAAGTTTATCATCGGTTCAATCGTGAACGCGTGTCCAGGTTTCATCGCGCCTGTGGCTTTGTTGCCCTTATAGTGCGGCACGTTTGGAAAACAGTGGAAGTGTTTGCCAATACCGTGACCGCAATACGTACGAACGACTGAGCAGTCGTATTTATCGGCAACGGAGGAAACGTTTTCGCCAATATCGCGGTATCTCGCGTCTGGTTTCACTACAGCTATGCCGCTCGCGAGACATTCGTATGCGCACTTTAATAGTTTTTTCGCCGCCTCGCTGTTTTCCCCACTATCTACGTTCGCGTTACCAACATACACTGTTTCGTTCAAATCACCATGGTAACCTCCGAAGAACGCTGTAACATCTACGTTGACTATATCTCCGCGTTCTAGAGGTCGACAATCTGGAATACCGTGACAAATGACCTCGTTCACGGAGATACAACACGATTTCGGAAAACAATAATAATTCAAAGGAGATGGATACGCGTTATTATCACAAATATAATCGTGACATAAAACATCCAACGCTTCTGGTGTTACCCCAGGTCGTATCGCTCTCACTACGCAATCAATCGCTCCGCGTCCAATTTCGCACGCTTTCCTTAATTTCTCAATCTCGTTCTTCGGCAACTCATCCGCAACGCGTTGCTGCCTCGCACGCTCTTCCGCTAAAGGTCTAGACGTTTCCCACCACTCTGCTTTCACGACCGAATCTGGAACTTTCCTCATCCCGCGAAATAACTTTTCTTGGTGCGAAATCTTCCACGGTCTTAATTTCCCTTTCCATTTAAAGTTTGGCATCTCCTCCGTCCTCGCATTACCTTTATCATCACAATATAACCATTTTACGTCATCAGTCTCCTTCCCCGGACTCGATTGAAGTTCAAGAAATTTCGTCGACGGTGCAACTGGATACGCAACAAACGCTTCATCGTTTTCAGATTTTCCAAATTTCCCGGTATTCTTCGATTCCTCGTACGTCGCCCCAATCGCGACTGATTCTCCGCATCGTAATCGTACGCTCACGATCACTCCATACTTATTCCTATCAGTATCACTATTAGTATCACTATCGACATCATCCGCGCTACCAACGCGAACATCTCCGCCTCCACCACTACTTCCACTCGACCGAGTACACCGCGCAAAGAACTTGAACAACTTTTGTACGTTTTCCATGGAGATCCCGCATCCGAACAACTCCTCAAACCTCTCCATATCATCGCTTTGATCATCGCCGATAAACAACGAAACTATTCTTGACTTTTTCGCGATCGTTTTCACTGCCGATCGTTTCAAAGTTTCCGCAGTTTCCTTCTTAAACACGTTCGAGAGCGCTCTCAAGGCCGTCGAGGAGATCTCGAAAAAAACACATTTCGAATTCGATTTCGAACGCGCTTCTTCCTCTTCCTCTTCCTCTTTTCGGTTTAAGATTTCGTGGAAGAAGTTCTCTAGAGCGTGTTGCGTGGAGAGGAGTTCTAAGAGCGCTATTGCCGAAGATAACGTTTCCTCTTTCTCGTTCGATGCAGGGGACATGTGCGTGTTTTTAATGGTTGATTTTCTTATGTCTTAACAGCTTTAATAATAAGTTCTTATTTTACAGAGCGGAATACACTTTTTTACATGCTGATGGAAGATTACTACTTTTGCTAGTTTAAATACACTTACGTACTACTGAATGACGACGATATCGGCATCATTTTTTGCTTTCGGTTTTTTGTTTATGACGACGCGAACGACGTCTCTTTTCTGAGTCGTACGCGAGCCGCAAGCGACGCAAGACATTGTGGATAAATAAGGTAAAGGCCAACCGCATTTGGCGCAACACTCGATCTCGCGCTCTTTCGCGAGCGCTGATTCAATATCTTTTTCAGTCAGTAACGGGTTCGTTCTGTTCAAGCGTTGCTGTTCGGCGTATTTGGATATGAACGGTTTCACTCTTCGGAATTTCTTGTTCGCCGTTTCGTAATAACCTCTCCTATCAAACGTGTCGTCGTTATTGTTCTCGTTCTCGTCATTACCATTTCCGCCATCGTTGATTAGCACGTGGTGCAATATCATTTCTCTCGGAATGACTTTCTCGCTGTTTTTTTTCAATCTCGTCGTCGTCGTTCTCTCCGCTTTACCGATTTCCCTCGCTCGTTCTCTTCTCTCGAACGCTTCTCTCCGTCGACTATTACTATCGCTCGAAGACGACGAAGAACGAGTAGTATTTGTTACGCCTATGCCCCAAACAACGCCCCCAAACGTCACGAGACTAAAGATCCATAGCGATAACACCGTACCTCCGTATTGTCTCCCAACGTGACTCGGATTTCTCCTCGAACTCGAATTAGTAAAACTGTCAGAGTAACTAGTACTACCGCTGCCGTTATAGCTCGCAGAAGAGTACTTCGTCGCATCTCTCCACTCCCTTCGATCGTTATACCTATCCCTAAACCCACTCCTACTACTGCTTCTACTGCTACTATTACTTGCACTGTTTTGATCCCCTAATTTCTTCAACAATCGCTCTCGCGCTACCGTTATCCTCGCGAACATCTTCGTCTGGTCAGATTTATCCCCTTGCCTGTCTGGATGATACACGAGCGCGAGCTTCCTGTACGAATCATCGATCGTTTTCTTATCATCAGCCATTGCTTCGGTGATACCTAACACTCGATAGTCATCATCGTAAGCACTTAAACTACTGCGAGAAGAAGTAGTCATCGCGCATTTAATTGATTACTTATATTGGTCTTTTATTACAGAGCAATCATTCATCAGTTACTTAATGGAAGAGAGTTTAGTATCATGCACTGACTGAATAATAGCGGTTTGAAGTTTCTTAATCGTACTACGCGTTATAAAATCAAACTCGTTGACTTTCCTTCTTTGCAGTATGGATATATATATATCGCACCGTGTATTGATCACTGCAGGTTTAGCCCTATCATTAATTACTATTGGAAGAAGAAGAAGAAGAAGCGATTTGATGACGCGATGAGATTTTCCAAAACTTCCTCCATCAGTAGAGAGATTATTGTTTAGAATAGTTTCTTAATAATACGCGTTATAAAATCAAACTCGTTGACTTTCTTTCTTCGCAATAGATACATACACACACACACAAATATAAAAAAACGTATTCATAGTCGTCACAAATTAAGAAGAAGAAGAAGAAGTGGTTATTTTATAAATCGAACGAGGTGAAAATTGGAAATGCTCGTTACTAGAGAGAGAGAGATTCGTTGAAATGAATAGGATGGATAACGCGCGCGTGAAACGAAATCGTAACTTAATTCACGGTGTTGGTCGTTGTTTGAGACGGAAATGATGATGTCGTTTTCGTTGAACGTTATTGGTACGAGTCAAAATTTGATCGAATCGAATTCGAGAAAGAAACGTTCGAACGTCGTCGTCGTCGTCAGTAGGAGAAGAAGGAGATTTTTTACTTTCGCTCGATTGAAAGTACGAGTGAGCGTAGCGAAGAAGCCTTTGGATAACTTGAAAGTAATAACTACTATCCTTGGTGATTTATACCCACAACATTTTCTGCATCACGCGGCGATTGTTGAGATATTTCGAGATTTCGACGATGGCGCAGACGCAGACGGAAGAGCGGAGAATGATTTATGTTCATCGTCAAAGGCGCTGGCGGTATTGTTCGATTTTGCACCAGTCGAGAGTAGTTCTTTAGAGACTTTTATAAAACTAGTTGTGCTTAGATGCGCAGTGAAAGGGCGATTGAGAACGAAAGTGATCGAACGGAACGTTTTAAGAAAGGAATACGCATCGAGCGGGTTCGAAGTCGTTGGATTCGCGCAAAATAGTTCTATTTTAGAAGCAGCGAATAATACCAATACTACTACTAATACTAATAATCGCTCAGAACAAGAAGGAGAGGAAGATGTAGATAATAACGATGATGTAGAAGAAGAACGAAATCGATTGCAGAACATTATAGCAACCGCCAGGGAACAATTCATCGACGACTACGACGACGACCTGGTCCTATGCGTGAACGACTGCCGAGATTTCTGTAAAGAATTCGTTCAATACTTGCAACAAGAGCGGTATCAGTGATTCCATTTTTTCTAGCTCGCGCTATTAAATCGTTCATTGTATGTACCACATATATTTCCAATTTCCTTAAACGAACCACGCTTCAGCAAACTTTTCTGAAAAAATGCCTCACATGTAAAAAGCGTAAAATCGTAAGAAACACATTTAATAAAACAGTAAAAATGTTCGCATCGAGGACCGCTCGTGCTCATGAAAACAGTTCCACTGCGAGCAGTGCTCGCAGTCTTGGAAGTAGAAGAAAAACGACGACGACTGCGTTCATAGGAAGAGCGATGATGTTTACTACTAAATCTTCTTTAGTCGAAGATGATTTTCTTTCATTGCCTACGTCACCGAATAAAAAAGTAAACGCTTTATCGATTGTGATGAAAAGGAAAGGTGTAAAAACAAGAAGAGCGATGAGAAATAAATCGATCGAGAACGCGATCTCTGAACCTGAGTTAACGCAGCGCGTAACTGGGAGTACGAATGTCACGAATAAGCGCTCGACGAAGGAAGTGAAATGGTCCCTGAACAGGGCACCTTTTGAAGAAGGAGGATTGAGCGAAATAGCGAGTGGCCAGGCGAATTCGGGGATTAAGCAGTGGGGACCGACGAACCAAACGATCAAAGATTGGCGATCTGTGTACAGAAACTCTTCGTTGAGTAATAAGACGCAGACGAAATTGGACGAGAGGGAGATACCGGAGCGCTGCGTCGTGGACGGAGCGATACCGAAAGATTTACGAGGGACTTTGTTCAGGAACGGCCCTGGAATGCTCGATATATACGGGAAAGAGTTGAATCAGTTCTTCGATGGGGATGGGTTAGTGCACACGTATGAATTCGATGGATCGGAGAAGAAGATTAAGTTTAAACATAATTACGTGGAAACGAAAGGTTTCTATGACGAGAGAGCGGAGCAGAAGATGTTATATAAAGGAGCTTTTGCGGTTGGGAACCCGAAAGGGGATTCGTTTTATAACCCGTTTGATTTCAACGTTAAGAACGTTGCGAATACTGGCATCGTAGAATGGAACGATAAAGTATACGCGTTATGGGAAGGCGGGAAGCCGCACGAATTAAGAGAAGACGATTTGATAACGATTGGAAGAGAAGTTGATGAAGTTTTAGGGCAAGAGTTGAGAGTGCCGCAAATGGCCGCACATTATCGAGTTTTAGAGGAAGAAAAAACGAACGAGAGAACTTTAATAGCGTTTTCGATTGAATCTCAACCGAGTGCTTTTCCGTTCACGACAAATAAAGCTGCGTTTTATGAATGGAACGAAGATTTGAGCGAAAAGAAAAGGGTTGATTTTGACGTACCGAACGCTACGTTTGGCTTTTTCCACGACATGCTTGTCACCGAGAACTGGTACTGTTTGTTTCAAAACCCGACGAGTTTAGATTTTCAAAAGTTAATGACGGAATATATGTTTGCGAAGTGCGCTTTGGCTGAAACGATTGCGATGCAGAAAGGTAAACGCCCTATATTATGGATGTTTCCTAGATCGGAAAAGGCGAAGAAGATTGGAACTAAATCGTACGAGTTAGAAAATCAGTTTTTCTTCCATCATATCAACGCGTTCGAACGTGAGAACGGAGAAGTTTGTTTAGATTCAGTTCCATGGAAGTTTATGGACTTTTCGATGAACTTGGACATGGTCACGCCAGCGTTTTGGCAAGACGGAAGTCGAACGGAATATACGAGATTCACTGTAAACCCGTATTTAGAGACTGATACTAATTCTATTAAGCAAAAGTCGCTATCGGAGAGATGTTGCGAATTTCCATGCTTAAATCCTAAATTTGCTGGCAAGGAACATAAATACGTTTATTGCGGTGGAAGCGTCGTGAAAGATGCTCGAAAATGGGGACCGAATCAATGTTTAGTAAAATACGACGTCTCAAAATGTGGCCCGGGAGGAGAAGAAAAAGCGTTGGATGATGTATATTATTATGGTGAAAGAAGTTTCGTACAAGAACCGATCTTCGCGTCAAAACCGAACGGGATGGATGAGGACGATGGTTATTTGTTACAACTTGTCAACGACGCTGGAGAAGATAAAACGTTTCTTTACATATTCGACGCTAAGAAAATTGGACAAGGATATGAATGTAAGATTGAATTAATGGACGAGCACGTCCCTCCAGGTTTACACGGGTTCTGGTCGCCGCAAAAAATCTAGATTTATAATTTCATAGCGCGACAATGGGGAGCTCTTATTTAAATCGCTCGCCACTCTTATTCGAGAATTGGGCGGCCCGGGTCCCTTTCGGTATCCGGTGGCGCCATCAATGTATTGTAATGCTATTGGAACTCAGGAGTGCAACTTTTGAGTTCATGAACGGGCACACGAGACGTACGCCGTGCTGTTGATGAGATTCTCGAATGTTTTCAGAGCGCCCAATTCTGGAATAAAAGGCAGATTTGTATTTTACAAGTACAGTAGTTCATATTATATAATTATATAAATCATTCTTTACGACGACGTCGACTTCCATGAAACCGCTCCGCCACCAATAGTACAACCGACATCGTCAGCGCTTTCATCCATTGAACCTCCAAAATTCAAAGCGCGCTCCCAACATTCCTCGGGTAAGATCATCGTGCACATGTCTTCCGTGCACCCTTCTAAAGCGGCCATGGAATCATTTGTTAACTCGTAGCACTCTTTCGTATGAACGGCGTGATGAGCGCATAAATCGCCATCGATATCTTCCCTCGAATTCTCCCAGTCTACTTCGCAGTTCACGACGACAAAATCTTCCTCGCGACGTTCTAAAATAATTGGCACCGAATTCGCCGGATTCGCGATGCGTTCGTATTCTGCTACAGTCCAATGAAACCATCTCATTAAGAAAACCCTCAAAGTCAATCCATGCGTACATAAGACCATGTTCGTACTCCCAGGGAATCTCCCGTTATCGATATCTCTCACCATATGATCTTCAAATATTGTCATCCTATCATAAACATCCGCGCCGCTTTCGCCGTCTGGAAATCTATAAAAAAATCTCCCAAATTGTTGTCTCTCAGTCTTCGTTAGAGCCATTTTACCCGTTTGAAAATTCCCAAAATCTTGCTCGCGTAACTGCGGCTCTTCCCTCACTCCAATGATCCACTCCGGTTCTAAGTTCTTCGCGATGCCGGCCGCGGTCTCCTTGCTCCTTCGATATGGGCTAATATAAAAAAAAACCTTTGGATCTCGTTCCCCATCTTCTCTATCTTTCTCCATTAAAGCTCGCAACATCTTCCCAGTTTGTTCCGCTTGTTTCCTTCCCTTTTCCGTTAACCTGATTTGCCAATCAGGCGTGTGTTGATACGCCGTCTCGTCCACGTTCCCTTTGGACTCTCCGTGCCTTATTAAAATTATTCTTTTCGGTAACACTCTCTTCTTGGTTGAGACGTTCTCACCTACCGTAAACCCTGGTGCCCTGTAATCTAACGCCCTATCATCGATCGTTTGTTGAGTATTTTGTTGTTCTTGTTGATTACTGTTATTCGATTGAGCATGAGTAGTAGTAGTAGTAGTTATACGAACAGTCTTCATCACATACATCGTCTTCATCATCTTCTTCTTCTGATTAGACTCAAACCGTGTTCGTTTATTATTATTAATCGATGATGATGATGATGATGATCTCGTTGGACGATTAGTACTCGATCGATGATGATCAGTAACGAGTGGTAAGCGTGGTTTTACTCGTGCGATGGCCATTTTTTTTTTGGATAATTTCCTTTATTATTATATTAATTAATTAAACCGTGCGAGTCGTTTGACCATGTGAAGTCGGTGCAAAGTGTGAAGATTTTTTAGCAAATGCGTAGTAGATGGAATAGTAACGAAATAGTAGTGGATTTATTATTATTATTAATTATTATTATTATTATTATTATTTGATATACGCGTAACGCTTAATCATCCGCTGCTTACGAATATCATTTCTAATAATCGGCTTCATTACGAACTCGGCGAATAATAATTGCAAACAAAGCGCGATTGGCATTAAGAGTTTATGCCTATTGTTCGGATTCGCTGGCGATCGTTTGATTTTCTTGTAATCGAACAAATACGGTTCTTTCGCTTGGATAGATGCATCGACCATTGCACCGACTAAGGCTGGGAGCCATGGGACTTTTTCGTCCTCAAGCGTGACGCATTTTTCGCCGAGGTCGTTTTGAGGACATCTGGAAGAGTTTTCGACGATTGCCATTGGGGGCGAAAAGTCGTTGAAGTTTTTCTTTTTTGCCTTTTTCAATTCTTTTTTAATCATCGAACAAGTCTGTTGATATCTTCGCTCGATTAGTTTCTGCGTAGTTTCCCCGTTTGGCGGTTTTAATTCGCCGTGAGAGAAACCGAGAACTATGCGATCGAACAAATCAGTTCCGCAGTTTTGACATAAAGCTCTAATCATTAATTCGTCCCCAGAATCGCATCTCCACGCATCTAATCGTTGCATAAACACAAACGAATGCACTTTTCTATCATCCAAAGCCGCTCTTAAAGCCATTAACCCATTAGAAGACACCGCTTCGCCGTCCAATAAACCAGGAGTATCAATCACGTGCACGTTGAACCCCCCGGCAGCTCTCGAAGCTAACAACGGCCTAACCGTTTCTTGCACAAACGGTTGATCGTTCGCTACTTTTTCATTAATCAACGCATTCACCGTACTCGACTTCCCTACCCCTTGTCTACCAATTAACACCACTGTTAATTCGTTATCGCCAGTTTCCGTTTGTTGTCTTTGCATATGTTCCGCGATTTTCGCCTGCGTTTTTTGCGGCATGGACGCTAACCCAATCCATGGTTTCATGCCCAATGCCCCAGCTGCGGTTTGCCCTCCCGATGTCGTCGCTGCACTATTTTGCTCATCTTCTTCTTCATCATCTTCTTCTTCGATTTCTGTTTATTTAAATCAATTGTTGTTTGTGTGTTGGATAAAAAGTTAATAAATATTAGCATCTTCATCATCTGTTCATCCATCATCAAAGGAGATAATGCAGGCAAAAAGTGTGACGGCTAAATTCGCGCGAACGGAAAAACGAACGAAACGCGAATTATAACGCGTACCCGAACCACTCTCGTATTCACCATCGATATCGTCATCGTACATTTCTTCTTCCTCCTATATAAATTAATTAGATTACAGTTTGGTCAGTACATAAACTCTTATTCCTCTCGCGCGTAAATCAAAGAGAAGAGGTAACAACGCATTTCGCGTCTCGCACGATTTGTTTGGAAATTCGAAACATAATCGCGCCTGGAAAACTCCCCTCGCGAACGAATTTAAAACGAATTAGGATTAAAAAAGTACCAATCGCATATTCGTACCTCGTTATAAGATGACATTTTTATTCTTTTTTAACGATTTATTATTCGCGTAAATAATAATGACGATGTGTTGAAATTTGCTTTTCCTTTGAATCCACTGGCAACTGATGGGGAAGTGATGGGGATGAGAACAGGAGAGGATGCACTGCACTGCTCTACTCACAAAAACTTTACGGCAATATGTAATACGCATACGCGTAAGAACTATATCTCTCTTACTACAACTATATTACTATGACTATAACTATAACTATACTCATGAGTTCAGCACTCGCATCGTTCATGGAAACGCCCCGAAACGTTCTCTCTCGACGCCGTTCTCTCGGAGTTCGCTCTTTCCTCGTTCGCGTTCGAGCGAAGGAAGCGCGTTCGACGTACAACGCCTCTGTCGCATGATCATCTACACTCTCCAACACAGGAAAAGAAACGCTTTCATTATCACCCTTCCTTCCATTGATTAGAGCACTGCACGCACCTAAAAAACTGCGTCATCGGTTCATCCGCCGACCTCGTTTGCACCATCAAAAAATAAGCCTCATCGAACGCACATTTCGGACATCTCGCTAGCGTTCGGTCGACGTTTTTCCAGGCATCGTCGCCGCCTAGGACGTCATCGACTCTCTTACGAACGTTAGGCACGATTGTTCTGGACCATGCCGTCGATTTTAGTTTGTATTTATACGCGCACGTCTTACACGCGAGGCCTAACCTATTCTGTTCCTCTGCGCCGTTCTCATCTTCTTCATCTTCATCTTCTTCTTCTTCTTCTTCTTCTTCGCGTTCATGTTTCTCAATCGCGAGTAAGTTCCCGCACGTTGGACAAAACGTCAACATGTTCGGTTTTCTCTTAATCTCTTAATCTCTTAATCTCTTAATCTCTCTCTATATATATACTTGTAATAAGTATTTTTATCAACAAGTGCTGCTTCAAGGAACTGCTGTTGTTGCTGCTAATTAGCTAATAAAGCCGACTGTAGGATTGCTGCCGAATTCTGCGTTATGTAGCGTAGCATTCAGTCATTCATACAGGAAATCCTCTTTAGAGGCATGACTTATTAGTAGTAGTACAGAGCGTTTAGGGTTTTTGTTATTTTAACATTTAACTGTTAAATCTACCATTTAGGTGAAATATATATTTTAAGCGTATACATAGAAGTACTAATAAACAAAAACGAGGAACGCAGGAAAAGTAATGAAAGAGAAAGAACAATAAGTGTTGCACATACGCACATGCGCGAATTCATCTGCACTCGTAGAAGAAAGAATTCGCGCGACGACGACGACGACGATGAACAAATCGTTGAACGAATAAACGTGATGGACAGCCAAAGAGGCTACGTGATACCTTCTTCGCCTAATTGGTACTCCTCCTATCACTTGGATCATGCGAAGGTGCAAACGATAACGCGCGATAGGAAGCGCAATGTGAGAACTCGCGATGTCATGAAATTCGAGAGCGCGAGTGATGATCTTCAGGGCTTGCGTGAGACAGCGTGCGTCTGTTACGCCAGTAAGAAAGATGTGGTTTTGTTAGATTTAAGTGATTCGGTCGTCCTAGGCGTCGTGTGTACTGGTACGCGCGTTTCTGTGTGTGTGTTAATACATACATATATATATATATAGTATCGTTTGTTTTATGCGTGTATTTCTCGTTCGTGCTTTTGTGTTTGATTGTGTATGAACAAATTGATTATTGATTGACTAACCTTATTGTTGGCGCGCCATTTTTTAAATGAATTTTTAGGGCATTCGCAACGAATCTCGTGCGTACTGTTTTGCGAATTCGTGAGAAGAAATGATAACAATAAAGAAAAGGGAGATGAAAATGTGACGATGCTCGTGACCGCGAGTGGGGACGAGATGCGCGTCTGCGACGTGCTTTTGAAGAAATGTGTGATGAAGATTAACGCGAAGCGGTGGCACGAGCGAGGGGAGATTGTCGCTTTAGCAAAGGAGAAGAGGGAGAAAGGTAGCTTTTTCAGCGCCGGGTGCGATGGAGTGCTTTGTTTGTGGAGATTGAATAACTCTAATAAGAGTGGTATGAATAGTAATAATAATAGTAATAATAATAGCGCGGAGCCGGAGTACGCGTATGCTTTCATATCGGATATTTTTGAAGGTCGTGGAAAGGGCAAAAAATTAGGTATTACGGCTTTAGCGAGCATGGATGAATACGACGAACCAAGACAAAAAAAAGATAGTGAAGTAGATGATGATAATAATAAAAATAAATATGATAACGATGACAACGATGATGATACGAAAACGTTTATTACGGCGGTTGGTTTCGACTCCGGAGACGTCGCGGTACACGCGTATAGACCGGGAGGCTACAAAGAGCGCGTTTTTGTTTTAGAAAAAGACGAACGAGTTCAACGGTCACCGATTTCATCCCTCGAATGGGTATTCGTCGATGCAACAAAGGAGATTTATTTAGCCGTTGGAAATAGAACCGGGGATTTGTTTTTTTGCTTATTATCGAAAGAATGTGACGCGTTAGAAAGGATTGAAACTCTCACGTTGCTGAATACCGGAACTACAATTAACAACAACATTTACAACGACGAGAATAATAGTACGAAAAATAAAAAGAATGAAAATAACTTGGCAACGACGACTCCGTGTTGGATGAACTTTGCATCGCTTAGAAAAAGTGGGAGTGAATATCCGCTCATGATGTGCTCGATTAGAGGCGAACTAACAAAGGTTTCGTTCGATGTAGAAAAGTTTACAACCACTAAAAATGAAAGAAACCAAGAAGCAGCAACGACTGTATCGTTCGTTGGTTTAAAAACTGAACGCGCGACGATAGATTTTAGCGGACACAAAAAACTAGGCTTCTCTTTGAAAATTTGCGCCGTCGATGCAAACTCAACTCGAATAGTCACGCACGGAATAGATCGAACGATTTGTTTCTATGATATTATTCACAAAAGTCATGAGAGCGGCGACGATGAACGTATGGAAGGAAAAAAATCAGTCGGCATTAACGATGAATATAAATTTGTGGATCAAATATCAACGCTCGGTGGATTTATTTACGATATAGACCATGCCGTTTTACCGGGCATTGGAGATTGGACGATATTTGCGTGCGGCGACGGGACACTTCGAAAAATGGAAAACATCATTCCTTCTTCCATAGTACCAAACGATATCGTTACATTTGATAGAAAGTACAAGACAGAAATTATTTTCAGGGCTGATAAACAACGGAAAATAACATCGTGTCGCTTTTATTTCGATCGAGAGCGGTTGACGCGATGCGTGGTTATTGGTTTAGACGACGGCACGGTTGGAATTATGCGCGTTGAAAAAGCAAACGTTTCAAACGAAACAACGACGAGCGGAAAATTAACAAAAGAAGAAAAGAAAGTCCGATTCTTTGCCCAGAAACATCGCGGTGCGGTGATACAAATACTCGCAATACCGTCTCTCGACGGCGGCGGAAATATCATCGCTACGCTTAGCGAAAACGGAGAATTGTGGTATTGGCGAAGACTTACTGGTTTTTTTGACGATCAAACGGATACGCCCGAGCCATATTTCGACGTCTCGCGCGCTATTCGAGAAGAAGTGGGAGCACTTTTTTCTGGACGTAAGATTGCTAGTAATAAAGACATTATAACTCGATTCGCGAACCTTTCGTATGCGCGAGGTATAGTATTGGTTGGATTTTCAAACGGTTTCTTCGGTTGTTTCGAAAGAACAAAAGAAAGTTTCAAAGTGCTTTGGAGTGATACAAACTCGCATTCAACTGAAATTACCGATATAAAATGCAATCAAACTGGAGAATATATTTCGAATTGTAACGTTGCCATAGCAACAGCCTCGAGCGATGGATGTGTATTCGTTCGAGCGCACGCCGAGGACTGCGCTCCTTCGGAATTTGTTGGAAAAATTACTCACGTCATACCGCGAGCTCGACAAAGTGTCACTCGCTTAGAATGGCTTCGAGATGAAACCGCGCAAGCATGCTTAGCGTGTGCAAATGCAGATGGTCTCGTTCGTGTATTTAGCGTAAATGATGCAAAATCGTCCGAAGTTTCTTTACACGCTGTTTTGCGTGGACACCGCGGTCGAATCCGCGCGCTTTGCAAATATGTCTCTCATTCAAATACAGAAAATGGTATTCTTTTGACTGGTTCCGATGATCAAACTATTCGCGTTTCGGACGTGGACGATTTTTTACGCTCGCCAGATATGGGAAATCAATGCGCGATTTACGAAAAGGAGAAACCACCGGTTTTTTGTTTTACGAGTCGTAAAAATAACGACAACGAAGATTTTGCAAAGCAACCCTTTCCACCAATCGCCGCCCAAGAAGAAGAGAGGAATGATGTAGCCGCCGTAGAAGTAGTAGTAGCAGTAGAAGTAGATGCGAAACAAGTAGAAAAAGAGAAAACTTTGACGATTGCATCAAAGTCTTTGCTGGTAAACAACAACAACGCTCCTCTGAAACCGTCTAAAGCGCAGTCATTATTCAAAACTGAACCGTGGGAATCCACCGCAAAAGGAGCTGAAGTTTCAGAATCAAAAGCCTTGGAGCTTTTGCTTTCGTCGCAGCATAACTTCGTTGATGAAGACGACGATGACGAAGGGGATAAAAGCGATGCGCACTACGCGTACGGACCGGAAGGAAATGCGTTGTTTGAGAAACCCGAATCGACGAGGAAAATGTTGGAAATCATGCGCGTCAAATCAAGAAAGGAGGAGGAAGAGAGAAAAAAACAGCAAAACAACGCAAATCGAAAGATTGAATTTCAGTTTTTACCTATGCGTCCTGCCGAAAAACGTGCTTCGATGGCGATGTACGCCGATGATTGGAACGGAGCCGCTTATGAGTTGTTCAGTGAAACCGATGGCCCCGTGCACTCGGATCTTTTCGCGACGATACTTTCCAGCGGAGGAAGAGAACTTTTCGATTTATGTCAAAATGAACAAGCGAATCGTTTTATTGATAGGCAAGAGTACCAACGAGCTGCGTTATGCTTTTTATCGCAACGTAACAGCTTTAACTTGTCCAAAGCTGTTCAATGTTTGCTCGATGGCAATTTACCTCGAGACGCGTGTGCTTTGGCAACTTCGCGATTACCTAAAAACCACGAATTGTGTTCAAAATGTTACAGAGCGTTGGCCACGTTTGAAGAGCAGCGCGGTGCCAATGGTGCAGCTGCAAAGTCGCACATTGCTGCAAATAGACTAAAGAATGCAATTCGTTCGTTAGCAAGGAGAGGCCAATTCGGATGTTACGCCGCGGCAATGTGTGCCTTTGCAATGTTCCGCCAAGATCAAAATAATTGTTCTCAAGAAGAATTAAGCGCCGCGACGGCATGGTATTCAACGGACGATTCGTACGAGCAAAATATAGTTTTAAACGCGTTAATTGATCATTCGCTTTGTGATGAGAATATTCATCAAGATTTACGTGCGGTTGAGGTTGTCGCAAAAGAGTATAAATTTTTATGCGACGAAACCGATTTCTTCGTTGCAACGCTTTGCTCCAAAATTGACGTAAATGATGTCACAAATAAGAAGAGGATGACGAACTTCAACGAGAGAGAGGTATTTCAAAAATATCCAATCGTGCGACAGTTCTGGTATATCGAGTGTTACACGACGATTGTGAAGATGACGTTTCGGTGCTTGACGAAAAAGGGTGCAAATTACGATTATGAAAAACAAAGAGGTATTGAGTACTTTCTCGTCGACGAACTTTTGCAATACGTGCACTCGTTTCTTGAGACTGAAAGTGCGCGAAATACAGAAGTAATATTGATAAGAGCAAGTGACGAATATCTAACAAAAGTAGATGAACAAGTGTGGAATCTCATCTTCAAACGGGGGTCTTTATTCGAAAACTCTTTGAACAAAATTGTACGTTTTGCAATGTTTTTGGCGTCGGTTCTCGTTTCAAAAAAACGTGATATTACTAAGAACAACAACTTTGCTGAGTTGAGGAAGTTGGATGATTTTGAGCTCGAGCTCGACGACTCATGTTTTGATTTAGGAAATGGAGAAAATATATCGCGAGAAGTTCTTCTCGCTCGCGCTCGCGAGTTATGGGAGAAATTCTAGTTCGTTCCATTCTTTAGTTGTAATTAGAAGAGAAAAGCACGAGATCGTTTCATGATGATAATGAGTAAAGGGTTGACGGCAGAGGTGGTGGGAGACGGCGCAATCCAATGTTCTACGTCGGTCGTTCGGTCGTCGGTCGCACGTCATCAAAAATACGCGCGGTAAAAAAATTTACTTTTGAATCATTATCATCCCAATCACCGACATATAATAGCGTACCAAAACTACCTTTCATACAGTCTCAAGTTCTGTACTCCCCATCGAAACGTATCGTTGTCGAACTCGTAGAAGTAAGCTTCCACGCATAACGTGCACCTCAAACTCGTCACTTCAGATGTGTCCCTAAAAGAAAGAAAACGTTGCGGACATACGCGTCGCCTTCGACTTATTCCAACCGCGCGAAATATCGCCCTTGCCGAGTCAATCTTTTCTCTCCCTCTCTCCCTCTCTCTCATCTGCTGCATTCGTATCGAAGACTGACGCGTGGAGCTTCCGCATCCATAGCCACGGATATACACTCAAAGTTCTTTCACGCAAAAAACACAAGCGTCGATCGTTCCGCTCCTTGCCGATGAAGCAGCTGCGTTCGTATCGAAGACTGATTTGTGAAGCTTCCGCATCCACAACCGTAGATAATCTTTTCTCTCTCTCTCTCTCTCTCTCAATGCTCTCAAAGTTCTTTCGCGCACAAAACACCAAAACACGCAAACCGTCCAAACTGTCCGTCAGTTCCCCTTATTCTTTTTCTTTGTGCCTGCCGTGCTTTTGCTTTTGCTGAAGATACAGAAAAAGAAAACTCTGCACAATATCAGCCTCAAAAAGAACTCTCGCTCCTTCACTCTCTTTGAAGGAAAACGCGCGCGGACAAAAACAATTAAATAACAAACAAACAAACAAACAAACAACAACAACGCGCGCACGAAATCAGGACACAGTCGCAGTCGCAGCGTTCTTCAGATTTACACGCGCGCGTCTACGTCGCTGTCGATATATGTTCTTCGCCCAAAAATCTGTCGCCAATAAAACTGCGCTTTATTACCCTCTTCGGTCTAAAAAAGTAAAAATATCGCACCAGCACCAAAAACAGCTCCTCCTAAAAAGACGGTTATTGTCATTAGTGCTGACGCAAGAAAACTCGCGACTGATAGGAATAAGAGCGATGCGAGACCACGAAGAAGAAACTAATGCGACGACTGCGCAAAAGACATGGCGCGATGTAGCGAACGAGTATTTGCCAGAAGGAGTCACGAAAGCGATCGCTGAACATGACCCAGCAAGATTTAAGCTCTTGATCAGAAAGCTCAAGAAAACGCATTCTTTGCAGAAGCTGTCTACTGACCCAGAGGAAGAATTGGAATTGGAAGACGAAGAAGAGGAAGAGAAAATGGTCGTCCATGACGTCACGGCACTGTTGAGATCGCACTTGAACTCGAAGCCGTATAGGGTAGACGTGCGCGAAGTCGTTAGGGAGTTAATCGAGCACTGTTTAACGATCGCGCTCGCGGATAATAAGGAGAAGATCGATTTGAAGATTAGGACGAAATGGGCTCTTTTGTTAATAAAGACGCTGGAGACTTACGAGGGCGAGATCGATGGACTCGTGGAGATTGAATGGGAGCGCATTTATGAGCGAGTGAGCGAGATCTCTAAGGGCGAGGTTTCTGAGTACTACGGGCCAGTCGTTTTAGCCGAGTGGAGATCGGCCGCGAGCGCTTTGACGAGAGCGTCGAGGAGGTATTTCAAGTTGGGAAGTTCCGAACAGATTTGGTTAAAGGTGAGAACGAGTTTGGAGGACGTTTGGTCCGAGGAGTGCTTTACGTCCTTGGCATTTTTGTGCGCGTTTTTGCCGACGAGAGTGTTGAGGAATAGGAAAGGAAACGAAGAAGACGTGAAGTTTTATAAACGGATGATCGAAGGCGATTCGAGCGATTGGAACCGATTGTTCGACGCTTTACCTTCTTCGATGTTTTGGAAGAGTGGATTTTTACAATTGTTTTCGCAATGCGCGAAGCACGACGTCGCCGGTAATATTGAATGGCCACAAAGTTTAGATGCGAAGATATATTCAGCCTCTTTATGGAGTTTTCAATTATCCTCGTCTTCGAATGCGAATAAAAGAGGAACTTCGAAGCAAATGGAACATTTACAAATCATGGCGAGCTCGGTTCGATCGATCGGATCACCGGCGACGAAAATTGCACCTAGAGTTTTAGATACCGAGCACAGATCGCGATCGATCGCAAAGTTCATAGTCTTTCGATCGATCAACTACGCGTCATCATCTTTGACGGCGACGACGACGACAAATATCACAAACGTCCATAATAACAGAGATAGGTTGTTCGAGTTCTTGGAACATAATTATATTCCCGATTCACCCAGTAGCAGTTCGTTAGCGTGGTTTCTTGGGCACTTTGTTTCGTACTTGGGAAAGGCGAAATCTCGCTCCGAAATGGAAGAAACCGTCGGTTCAGGAATTTTTACATCGAAACAAGACGAAGAGTTGACGAATATGGCGTTGATTGCTAATCGTTTATGCTCAGACGCGGTACTTTCAAAACATCCGCATACCAAAAAAGTCGCAATAAAGGCAATTGCGACGCTTTGCTATATTTGTCCGAAGCACACAATCTACGACGCTTTGAAGAGATTTGAGAACACGCTTCAAAACGATGATTCGTCGCATCAAATTGCAACCGCGATTGAAGCTTTGGCCTTGGTCACTCGATCGATGTTGATCAATATAGATCCAAGCGAGATATTTTCAAAGCCAGAACAACACGCTACTACTAATAATAACCAAATGGAATTAGATGAATATGAAGGCTATTCAACTGGCGCATTTGTAGTTTCCGCGCTCGAAGCGACGCTTCCTTGCATCGATGTCAACGACGCGGAGAAACTGAACGCAGCTTTAAAGTTTTACACAATTTTACTATCATCGGTTTCGAATTTAATCGACGCGGGGGAGAAAAATTGTGTCCCGCAACTACCAGTCGTCTGGTCAGAGTGGACGTTAGAAGTTCTCGATAGAGTTTTCACCGTGATTGAACACGCGCAACCAGAAGCGCAATCAACTTCTTTAGATTCATCAGAGTCCTCAGGGTCTTTCCTCATGAATTCGAATTGCATGTACACTCCAATGTTTAGGACGTTGTTGATTCGCTTGCCTGAAGATTCGAGAAAGAGTGCGATTGGTAAAATTGCGCGATTCATCTTCACAAACACGTTAAGTAGCGCGACGCGTGAATTGGGTGTTTTAGTCTCTTCGTGCCTCATCGCTTCTCCTGATGAAACGATCAAAGAAATCATCGATCCACTTTTTGATATGTTATCTGTGGAACTTAATGAAGCGCAATTGGATGCTAAACGCACTGGCGAACTTTCAAAGGCACGAATAAATCGACTCTCGTACATCGTAGGAGTTCTTTCTCTCGGTTTCGATCGCGCTCATACAAAATCGCTCGCGCGATTGAAAGAAAAAGTTGTTCAATCCTGTCGAAGATTATTCGCGTTGGCTGAATCCGCAAGATCAAACCCGGTTTTATTCATCGCAGGCCCATTATTATGTCGCTACTGTTTAGCGCTTGGGAACGTTATCGATCAACTTGACGCTCAACAAGCGGTCACACAAGATGAAGAGGCTATCCGCATTGGTAAAAGAATTTATTCCGATTGGGTCGCGCTAAAATGGAAAGTTTCAAAAGAAGATGATTCATTTGGCCCGCCCGATATTGAATCGAGAAAGAAATTGTGCTTACCAAAGCCATTTAATTGGGCGAGTGAAGAAGATCACGAGATTAAGAATACAATTTTGAGAGAAATAATTGAAGAATTTCTGCAAAAAGCTTCGTTAGAATTGTCCGAGCTCTTTGAAGGATGCGCCGTTAACGCAATTCAAAACATGGATATTAACGAAGGAGTATCGAGTGACGCGAACCTATCGATGTCGCCGAAGAGCACGAGTCAGATGAACATTAGCGGCGGCGGAGCACTCACTGCGACTCTCGAAAGCTCGTCACCTGAGCGGAGTATTATGAGAAAACGACAATCTCTCGCTGAGATTGCAAAAGTTTCTAAAATCGGTAGTATTGGGCAATTTGCGTCAATTAATGACATGGAGGATTACAACTGCCGTCGTCATCGCGTGCGATCGTTAGCGGCTAAAATCGGCGCCGTTGCAACGGGTTTAACCGCGCGAATTCCGGATTTCAATGATGATTCAAACTCTCAAGATTTGGCCATACATGGTGAGATGCCAGGATCTTTAGTGTTTGACATGCAAACGAGACATCTCGCTGCCGATGCGTTAAGTCTTGCTCTCGAAAATCATGAATCGGACGACGCTGTAACGTTGACGATTGTCGCACGAGTCGCAGAAGAGATTTTATCGCCTTCAAATTCTACATATCACGCCGCAAAAGCCGCAATGCGCTCTTGGATCGAAGACGCGTCCTATCTCACGATGCCACACCCTTCGAGAAAGAAGAAAAACGTTTGCTTAGGAGAAAAAATTCCAGAATTATATCCTCGTTGGCTAGTTTATGAGTATGCGCGTATTAAGCATCATTGGCGTAGAGCGCAAGCGGTGTATTTCCGAGAGTCGAGTGGTGAATATTGTAGAGAGAATGCGCAAAACGCAAGTTGCGTGCGCTTACTCGCCGCGTTACGTTCGTGTGCAATAAATAATACGTACGTGAGCGTTCGTGCTGCGGCGAGAAGCGCCATCGAGACTGATTTAGAGCGATATCAGAAAGAGGCGCCTAGGATTGTTGACGCTTCTGCAGAGTCGCTCATGATTCCGGAAGAGAACGAAGATAGGTGTCGCGCGGCATGCGAGGTGTTGAAAACAAACTCTTCTATAATAGCCACTACGCAAACGTCCTCGGAGTCTTTGTTGAAATTTGCGTATGCGCTTTTAAGAGCGCGTTGTGTTCACGATACGATAATTTCACAACAAGCGATATCGGAAGCGTTTGTAAACTTTGCAGCTCGATTCTCTCGACGCTCGATGGATTTGCTAAACTATTCAGTCGATGGGCCAACAGAACTGATGGACGATTTAGTAAAGTTCATTTTTCAACCACCGGATGATCGCGCAAAGCATTGGAGCTTCCAGTCCATGGCAATAACATTTTTCATGTTTACACTCGTTTCTGATTGCTCTGAGAAATCAGTTCGAAACGCAACGAAAGTATTTCTCGAAGGTTTAACGAGCGAGCACCGTCCGACTTGGATACCTTCTGCTTGTGGATTGCTTTTAATATCGAGATTTACAAATTTCGATGAAAAGCTTCTCGTCGAAGCCGTTAACGCGAACTTTGAAAATGCGAAAGAGTTATCGGAAAAGTTGTTATTTTCCTTTGCAACGGCGAGAGGCGAAGATAATAATCGCGATATTGGCGAAAGAGGTGGAGGGCATCAGTCGAGATCGGCTATTCTTGCGCAAGCTGGCGAGTCACTTTACGGTACGTTCAAAAACATAATTGTTTCCTTTCTTTCTTTCTCATTTCTTGTATGACATTGATTTTGTGATGACGCTGACCATTATTCTATTCTGTACTAAACAGGTCTGGCCAACGAGCTGGCCGCTCCTTTCCCGCAAGTGAATACGAGGGCTATGGAAGGTATTAATACAACACCCGGCGTGTTTATTACTGTCTTTGCTAGGGTATGGGAAATGCTTTTTAAAGCGAGACCAAATTTGTTGCGCAAAACCGTCGATGATATCATCGAATCCATCGATGCGCACGATACTCTTTCGCTTAGTTCGGAGACAACAACGACATCATTATCTGCGGGTTCGGCAAAGAAAAAACCAAACGAACGAGACGGTGGTTCTATATCACCTAGCCGAAGAAAGAAACCGCTGCATCTCACTGCCGCTTCTGCTAGCATCAACGAATCCATTGCCGCGACGCCTGTTTTGGACAATACTGCGTTATCAGCGAGAGCGGAAGCAATCGCAGCTGCGGTTCGTTTATGCGACAAAAAAGCTACTGATTTACTCGTTCGCAAGACGCGTGGAAATACTTCGGATATTTCTCGCGAAACCTGGCTTCGCGCGTTGGCGTTTTCAATTGCAGAGCGCAGTAATACGGAGCACTTTTCGCAGATTTTTGAGCAAATGATTGAAGAATTGCCTCTCACGTCGGCATCGATGCTGTCGCAAATAAGACGCCTTGAATCGATTTCAATCTTTATTGCAGAAAGTGCGAGGTATTCTCTCGGCGAGCACGTCGAGTATAAAGTAAAAATGATCGAAGAGTTGCTAGATATTGACGGTGAATCTGCGAGTTCGCCTTTCATTGCAGATTCGCAAGGCGTTCGAAATTCCGGTGCGCACGTTGCGGCAAAGTTAGTATCTTTAAACCGAAATGCTCACAGAAATACCGCGGTTGATATGAACGAAAGCGAAGCAAAAATCAGAGAATCGCTCGATTCTTTTATTATAGATTCTCTCACTCCTCGTGTCAATGCGCAAACGGAAATGGTCATCGAGGGCGATATCAAAAACGATCCGATGGCTGATGGAGACGCGGAACCTTCTGAGGATGTTAAGAAAGCGCGCAGGTTTCTTGAAAGCGTTTTCACCTTTACGAAACTTTTGATTCTCATGGGCGACGTAATGTCCATTGCAGACTTTTTACCAGTAGTGTTACGATCTACTTTACTTTGCGCAGAAAATACTTCGGACATTCAGTTCGGTCTCGAAGCGAAATCGGTCTTAATCGCGTTGCGTTCGGTTCTTTACCAAAGCGGCGGCGTAGGAAATAATAATAATTTGGACGTTATCATCCAAACTATTATTGATTCTTCCAAGTCTTCGTATTGGAAAACTCGAAAGCAATCCGCGCTCTTCGCTTCCGCGTTTGCGTTTAGACACATGTTCGTCCTCGAAGATGCACAAACCGACGCGCTTCAAGACTGCGTAGTTACTTTACTGGCAGACTCAAAAGTCGAAGTTCGCGAATGCGCGCAAGAAAGCCTATTCGCGTTTCTCTCATCGAGCAAAAGGAGAGAAAAATTCGCACTCGACTGCGAAGCTTCGTTCGATGTGCTCTTCATTAAACCGGCAAAATCGATCGCAAAGCTCGCGCAAGACTCCGAGTCCATCAGAAACCGCCACGCAGTCGCGCTCGCGCTCGCGGCAATAATGCACTCCTCGGCGAACCCGATCGACCCACCAGAATGCATTAAACGCACGATCGTCCTATGCGCTAAATGTGCTCTAGATTCCGATCCAATCAAAGACTGTTCTCGAAAAGCGTTCGCTGAACAAAAGAAGAAATTACACGATAAAGAGAAATTCGACGAGTTCAAGCGTAAGTTCTCCGAACGTGATTGGGACTCCGTTTCCCTCGGTTTCGATTTCGCTCCTTCGTACATGGTATGAACACGGCGACGAGTGCGAAGGTTACACGAGTTCTACTGAAACACGCGCGCGTTCACATTTGTCATTAGAAGTCATCAATACACTCACACACGTAAACATGTACTACTTACTACTTACTTCTTCGTCTCTGTTTCGTATTTTTCGACGAAAACAGAAGTGAATAAAAATATTCACAAATTTTATTCACAAAAAACGAAGAAGTTTAAGAAGTTTCGATACACAATAAACACGCATTACTACTGCTCTGGACTATACTGCTCTTTCGACTGCTCCCTTCTTCGTCTTTGTACGTATTTTTCAACGAAAACTAGGGCCCGGTAACGAATAAAAATATTCACAAATTTTATTCACAAAAAACGAAGAAGAAGTTTTTAAGAAGTTTAAGAAGATGCAATTAAACAATACTCAACGCAAACAACAACAACGCAAACAACAACAACAACAACAACAACTGCGAGCTGATACTGCTGATACTGATGACACTGATAATCGTCACAGTTTTACTCAGCAGCGTTGTCCAAGATGTGCCCTCGAGCGAGTTGAATATTCCTCAGCAGAGAACCCTTTGTTAGTCTGTCGAGAACGAAGCTGTCAATACGTTTACTTACGAGACTTCGATCGAGATCCAGATCTGCCAATGAACGATTGCGATCGTTTCGAGAGTAATCGAACAGAGAGGCAGGAGAAACAGGAGCGAGGGAAGATCTGCGCGTTCAGGTGTCAAACGTGCTCGGCTTTGATCGGCCTGAACGAGCTCGTGATCGAAGACTGCGTGTTCAAGGAATCGATGTTAGTGATATGCGGCGAGTGCGAGAACTTATGCGTCATCGAGAGTGACGGTGATGGTACGGGTGGGATAACGCGCGAGAGCGATGGTGCGAGCGCGTTCAATGGTGCGCATGAGATGCAGGAAGTCAGAGCGTATGGGAATACGTTTGGGGCAGGCCAACGGTATCCGCCGCCGCAACGACAACAACAGTTTCAACAGCAACAGCAGGCGTTTGAGTATTACGCGAACGCTATTAATGTTAATAATATTAATAATATCAATGACGGTAATGTTCATTATAACGGCGATCTCGGGCTAGGGATTTATTACGGTGGTATTCCTCAATATCTATCGCCGTATGGAGAGTATCAGCAGACGTACGGCGGCAGGCAATTTTTTTGAAGACGCGAAGAAAGATCTTTTGAACGCGCGCGCAAACATGAACAGAAACACGACGATATGATACTCTTTTGTAGATTTTATTTTTTAATTACACACACACACACACACACACACACATAATACATATATATATATATATGAATACGATTACTTATGAACCTAATGCCAAAGTCAATTCAGCTTCGCAAGCTAACTCTTCGCCAACGAACGCCTGCCCTTTCATCTTCGCGATGCCGAAGCGTTTGTTCATTTTAGTTAAAACGACTTTCATGACCAACTGATCGCCTGGGACGACTGGTCTACGGAATTTAACCCCATCAATGCCGGCAAAGAAGAACTGTTGCTGTGTACCACCTACGCATATACGCAGTAGAAAATGAATTTAGGGCGATTAATAACGGATTAACCTCGTTTCGCTCGTCGCGTTCTCGCTAGACAACGCTGAGCTGGCATTTTCAAAACGCAAAAACGTAAACGCGCGCAAAACATTTAATACTAGAATCGATGAACGAAACGAACACGAACGCGAGCACGAAATCAAACAACAAACCTTCACCGCCCCCTCCTTCGAGCATGATTAAACCCCCAACCTGCGCCATGGCCTCAACCATTAACACGCCCGGCATTATCGGCCTCTGCGGGAAATGCCCTGGGAAGAAGTTATCGTTAATGGTCACGTTCTTCACCCCGATTGCGTACGACCCTTGTTCGATTTCGATCACTCTATCGACTAATAAAAATGGGTATCTGTGCGGTAACAATTTCATGATTTGGTCGATGTCCATTTTCATCGGTAGTTGTTTCCCTAAACCTTTCGCCGTAGATCCTGGCTCTGTAGGTTTTTCTTCGTTATTCGAAGAAGCCGCTTTTGTGGACGAAGCCAAACTCGAGATCGAACGCGCATATCTTCTTCTAAAGTAGCTATTATTAGTATTGAAACGAGCATCGGTCGATTTTTGAGGATTACTGGCATGTAAGGTCTTAGCACGTAACGAATATGCGTTCATTTTCGTTTTTTAATCAATTAATTATTAATCGGGCAGTGCTTATTATATCACGACAAACTCTGCTGAGATGTTTTTTTAACAAACAAACAAACAATTAATAATAAAGCGCTTTTTAATAATTGCTGCTGATGTGATTGGAAATAAATACAAAGAAGAAGAAGAAGAAGACAAGAAGAAGACAAGAAGAAGAAGACGAAGAAGAAGAAGAGCGGATGGTAACGTAAAAGTAAAATAATACATACCAGTATTATAAAGAATATTATTGTCAATAAACGTAAGGAATGATGCGATATTTAACGATTCGGCAATACTTCTTCCAATCCTCGCCGTACTTCAACTCGCATTGTTCGCAATCTCGCAGGTCCCTGTGCACTAATAGGATACCGAAATAAATGACGTAGAAATAGGGCGCCACGTGCTTGAAACCGCAAGGTAAACACCAGGCCCAGGCCATGAGCCAATCACCGAAGTAGTTTATGTGACGCGCAATACCCCACCAACCGGAGATGAGTAAGTTCGTACCGCGTTGAGTTTTGATCGATTTTAAATGTTTCACTTTTTGTGATTTTGGGTTCGTTCGGAACAAGTTCTTTTGTCCGTTCGATGCCCTGAACGTGTAATAGCCAATACATTGGATCATGAGGATTAGTACGGTCATGGCCGTAGATATTTCCACGTCATTTTCGGCAATATAACGACATTGTAAGGAATACGTGAACGGTACCCATACTAAATCACCAAAGACTAACATGAAGCCGAAACCGTCCGTGGTCACATCCATCGTGGTCAAAATCGCCGCTTCGTTCCATAGCGCGTCGACGACGTATACAGTTTGGAACATGTTCACTAAAATCATCGGTTTCGTGACGTAACCTAATCTATAAAACTGCTCGTGCATGAAACTAAAGTTCAAAATCAACCAACCAATTAATCCTGGCGTTAATTCGCAAAAGACTTTGATATCGAACGTGCTCTTTCTTGAAAACCTTGGATTTAACTCGCGACCGATGAACCAATCATAAATGACGTTCCCAGTATTCCCACCATTCGCAAGAAGTACTGAAGAACCTACTTCTTTCTCATCATCATCATCATCATTCTTCTTCGTCTTCTTCTTCTTCTTACTAGCATCATTATCATTTCCTCTATCTTTCCTAAAACTCGCGACGTACAAAAACGTCGTCAACGCAAACGCGAAAGCGCATCCGGCGCTCAACATACTCAAAAACATTCCATGCAAAGCCCTTAACTGGATCAAATCGAGCCACGTTAACGTAGAGATCACGACAGAGGTGACCACTAAAACCCTGAACGCGTTCAATTTATATTCCAACCTTTCCCCGTTCTTCAAAATAACGCCCTCTTTCCTCGTCCCCGGCATCGAAAGATGTAAAATCAGGCACCAAACGAACCATCCAACTTGGACAAGAAAAGATCTCAGGCTCAATAAAGGAAACATCTTCTTCGGGAACTCGTACTCGTGCTCGAAAATCGTCCATAGGGAGACGCATCCGTGCTCTTCGTTGCACGCTTTGACGAGGAAGAAGCACGTGAATGGGAGTAAGATTGTGATCAAAACAGCGCCTTTCGGGCCGAAGAATTCGAACTCCTGATGTTTATGTTTACGTTCACGTTCATGTTTTTTTATTTTTATATCCTTTTTATTGCCAGTTTTCTTATCATCATCAAGAGTAGTAGTAGTAGCAGTAGTAGTAGTAGGTTTTGGTTTTCTCGAGCGCGTCGTCGCGGATACCATCTCTCTTTACTGTACGAAACGAGCTGTTGTGTTATTCGTTATTCGTTATTATTCGTTATTATTATTACGTATTATTCGTTATTCGTTATTCGTTATTATGACGACGACAAAGATGGACTTTTTATGTCTCTCTGCTGATGATGGTCTCTGCATGGGTGTTCAAAAAATGCTTCTTCTTCTTCTGCTGCTGTTGCTAATATGCTTCACGCGTTGTATGTGATCTCATTTAAACACTACTAATTTAAACTACGGTCTACTCTACACGAGTCATCATCATCATCAGTTGTTGTTGTTGTTGTTAAAGAATGCTTGGTCGATATCGTCCTCGTCTTGGAAGAAATCTCGATCGTCCTCTTCTCCGTTTTGAGCGCGAGCGTTGCCGCGGCCGTATCTTTGCTCGACGTCGACGTTACGACCGCGTTCGACGAATTTTTTAATGACGCGTATGTATTCACGTTCGTTTTCGATGCACTTATCGAAAGCGCGAATCATGGGAAGGATGTGTTTATGAACGACGGCTTCTTTTTGGGCGAAGCCTTTGTGGATGTTATCGACGTCTTTTTCGGTTTCGGCGCGGTTCGTTGGTTGCCACATGAACCCTAGTTGTAAGGAGTCGTACCCGGCAACGAGTGCTTCGCCGATGTTTGTTGGGACTAGACGGTTATCGCCGACTTTTTTAGCGTATCCTCTTTCGCCGACGACTTTTTCGATATGCTGCGCCTGCGTCGCGTCCGTGCCGATGCCATTTTTTTCCATCAACGTAAGTAAATCAACCTCGGAAAGCATCTCAGGGCTTCTCGTCTCGGACTCGCGCAAGTTTCTATTTGAAGGCTGGAACAGTGCACCGTCTTCAAACACAGGGAGCTCTGCCTGAGTGAACCAATTATCGTAATGCGGCTGTAATCCAGGGCCGTTTGGTAAAATTGGTCCAGGTCCATAAATGCGTAAATACGCTCGATCTGTAATCATTAAACCATACGCTTTGAAACCTTCGCCGGCGCAATCGACTTCGACGGTTGTTCTAAAACCAATTGCCGGTTTCGAGCAAGTCGCGAGAAAATGTCGTAAAATAAACTCATACACTTGTCTATCGTTAACGTTCATGTTCTGTAATTCGTGCACAGTAGCGAGTTTTGCGGGGTAAATGGGGGGGTGAGCTTTGTCGTCGCGATTCCCCCCCGGCGGTTTTCGTAAACCGCCGTTTTCTAATAACTCTCTAGCGTATACTCCGAACGTGCCGTGTTCGTAAAACATCGCAATGCTCTCTTCAAAATTAAATGAATCTGGAAACTTATCCGTCTCCGTTCTCGGATAGGAAATGAAACCTTTTTGATATAAACCTTCGGCGATTGCCATGATTTTTTCTGGTGAAATCCTTAACGTTCTATTTAAACGTTTCTGCATCTCTAAAGTATTTAAGGGATGTGGCGGGTATCTCTTTTGTTCTTGACCTCTTGTTGATAAGACTGTGGCATGTGGTGCGTTTTGCACGCGCTCGAAGAGCGCGAGTGCAAAAGCTTTGTCGAAAACGCGCTGCCTATTCCATTTAAACTCTACGACTCTTCCTTCGCCTCCATTATTATTACTATTATTATTATCATTGTTCATTCTGAACGATATCGAAATCGTCCAGAATTTTTCCGGCACGTGCGCGTCGACATCCCATTTTCTTTGCACGATGAACCCGAGCGTTGGAAATTGACACGGACCGTAACTAATAACCTCCCCTTTCTCTTGTTGTTGTTCATTTCTCCCATTATTTCTCGCATTATTATTATTATTATTCCCTCCTCCTCCTCCCCTGTTCTCAATAACCCCATTCCTCTGCAAGCATAGCGTATTAAACCTGGTAAACGCGCTCCCTAACCTCAAATCGAGCTCTTGCCTCGCGTCGACGGCGATACTCGCTAACTCATCCGGCGGTTGTAACCTCTCGAGCGCGCGACATACGTCTTGCCTACTCAACGCTGAAAACCTCGCTCGAAACACTTTCAATCTCCTATTCGCTTTCGAGCAAACATCCACGACCTCCATCGCGATGTTCTCTCCCTCTCGGTCGCAATCGAGCCATAGGATCAACCACTCGCTTTTCTTCGCCTCTTCTTCCAGGTTCACTTTCACGTCGTTCTTATCCTTCGAAACCGCCTTCGAAACGGTCGCGATTTGGAATAAATCCCTCGCATTCGAGCGATTCCACGACCTATAGCGTTCTTGATCGAATTCGTAGTTCATTAAATGTCCAGTGACTGAAGTGAACGTCATGTCGCACATTGTTCCGTTGACCTGAAAAGGGAACTTGAAGAGGTTGTTATACTTCGATTTCCCTTTCGAGGTTTGATAGGAATTATTGGAGAGCTGACGCGAGACCTCTTTCGCGACGGATGGTTTCTCGGCAACGTTCAAGACCTTGATTATTCGTCGTCGATTGTTTCGTCGATGATCGTTTTGTTGATTATTGTTTGCTGCTGCGTTATACATTTTTATATGTTACAGACTTAGTATACTAATACTAATACTAATAATGACGCATATGTTGTTCATTTATTATATTTTGAATTTATTGGGCAACTACTACTACTACTCGTAATACTGATAATACTCAAAATAATAATAATACGGGTGTTATTAAGGACAGACGCGAAATAAAAAATGAACGCGTCGAAGAAAAATGATAGCAGAGATAACCACGCGAGCGCCGTTGATTCAGAAGAAGCGAGGCAGAGGAGAAGGAAACGATCCTGGTTCGAAAGTTTACATTTAGTGAGTAATCTTAACGACCAAAGAAAAGATTACGAACGATTAAGGAGAATGTATTTATTAGAGAACACGTCGAAGATCGATTACGATGATGATGGTAATGAGCAGTCACCGATTACGATTATGCGGAGGCATGATTTCGAGTCGATTTATAGAACGAAAGATATCGCGAGAGTAGTTTCAATGGATACGAGAAGATTGATGTTAGGTGAAGGAAGTCCTGCGAGTAGGGGATTTTGGAGACGAAGGGAAGTGCAGAACGTTTTGGTTCGAGCGATGACTGTTTATTTATTGAAGAGTAACGAAGAGTATAAGCAAGGCTTGCACGAATTGATCGCAGTTATGTTTTGTGTTATGAGAAGAGCGAGCGTAGGTATTGACGGTGAAGGCGTTGAGGAAGGCGTTGACGAGGACGACGAAGAAGAAGAAGAAGAAGAAGAAGAAGAAGAAGTTGATGATTTAGACGTATCGGTTTGTGAAGGCGAAACCAACGATGATTTGTTCGATGTTAGATTCATCGAACATGATTGTTTCATGACGTTCAACGCGTTCGTGCAGAATAAACATTTGAGAGTTTTAGAGTATTATCGCAACAATAACTCTCCAGAGTTCATCGATGAATATTGCGAAAGGTTTAAGCGCGCGATGTATTTCGCCGACGAAGAATGTTTTCACTCATTTGACATCGAGCCGAGAATGTTTTTACCGAGATATTTGAAACTTTGCTATGTAAGGGAGTTCTCTTACGACGACGTCTTACAGTTATGGGACGCTTTCATTGTAAGCGGGTTCAACGAAGGCAGTGTCACAAATAATAAAGAAGAAAAAACCAAAGATTTCTTCGAAGCCGTCGCAGTCGCTTCTGTACTAACATGTCGCACAGATATCA
>Ga0115004_10000301_pt1 | contig 36435 bp, 35 predicted proteins | sample ArcticOcean_MG_C_10_FD_88737 | JGI IMG/M metagenome (GOLD analysis project Ga0115004, IMG submission 88737) | Marine microbial communities from western Arctic Ocean - ArcticOcean_MG_CB11_90 | ecosystem: Environmental > Aquatic > Marine > Oceanic | place: Arctic Ocean: Canada Basin | collected... | reverse complement strand
AAGCTCATGCTATTTTAAAAGACACAGTTGTTCGTCACCACCAGATTATAGAAGGTGATTAATATTGAATTGGCTCATCATCTATTGACCTCCAAAGATACCATGTGGCTACTGAGCAGAATGGAGTAAACTTCTTATAAAGTTTCTTTAAAAAAATTTTTGGGGGAAAATATTTTTTATTATAGTTATTTGATATAGATCGTAAAAGACCAATATCTTGTAAAGGCCAAATATTAGGCCTATTAAAAGTAAATAATAAAATCATTTCTGCAGACCACCTTCCAATTTGTCTAAGATTTGACAAGTATTCTATTGCTTCTTCATCGTTCATTTTTTTTATTAAACTCGGTTTAAAAGTTTTATTAATAGTCTTTTTAGCTAAATCTTTTATGCCTTTAACTTTTTGTCTAGTCAAACCACATTTTTTAAGACTATAGATAGATAATTTACTAACTACTTTTGCCGTAATTTTATTCCTACATTTTTTTTTAAATTTTAAAAAAACAGAGTTTGCTGCTGCTACACTTATTTGTTGTCCAATAATACTTTTACAAAGTGAAAAGAAAACATCATTTCGTGTCACTAATGAGCCATCTTTGTATTTGTGAATTAATTTTTTCATCACTTTATCTCTTTTTGCTAAGATTCTTTTAGCTTTATTCCAGTATGCAGGCTTAATACTCATGATCTTGGAGCAATAATTTGTTTTTTTAATTGAGACTCTCTTACGAAAATAATTAAAGAACTCAGGCTGACAAGTGTCGCTCCCACAAATGTAAGAATTTTGGGAAACTCACTCCAGATAAAGAAACCAAAAAATATTGCAAAAACTAAACTTAAATATTTGATTGGGGTTACTAGTGATGCTTCAGCAAGTCTATAGCTTTGGGTTAATAATAAATTACCGATACTTCCACAAAGTCCCATGATAGCAAATATTAAAAAATCAATTTTTGTTGGCATAATCCAATCAACGAAAAATATAGAACACAAACCTATGATCGTGCATAAAAAAGTAAAATAGAAAGCTATCGTATAATTTGCTTCTGTTTTTGAAAGAGACCTTACGCTTATTGCTACACATGCAAAAAATATACAAAAAATAATTGGTGAAATATAATAGTAATTTAAATCTGTAAAAGCTGGCTGAACAATTAATAACATTCCAATAAAGCCAAAAAAAACCGCTGACCATCTTTTAATTCCAACTTTTTCAGATAAAAAGAAAATAGAGGCTATTGTCACGAATATAGGGCCTCCGAAAGTTAGCGAAACAACATCAGCTAAAGGTAGTTCTCTTAAGCCATAAAACAAAGCTATAATGGCTAGTGCACCACTGATCGCTCTAAAAGCATGTAAACCGGGACGAGAAGTTTTGTAAAAGTTTAAAATTTTATCTCTTGGAATAATAAAAAAAATCGGAATAAAGCCAATAAAAAATCTAAAAAACAAAACCTGCCCAACAGGATAGTAATCTAACCATTTAACGCAGATATCCATGATAGAAAAACAGATTACGCTTGCAACCATGTACAATACGCCTATTTGATTTTGTGTTAACAATTTAATAACCTCATGAATTATTAATATATTAAATAATTTATGCAGAAATGTACACTTGCACTTGGTTGTTTTTGGAAACCTGAGGAAAACTTTAAAAATAAACCTGGGATTATTGAAACAGAAGTAGGATACGCTGGCGGTGAAAAGCCTAATGTAACATACGAACAAGTGTGTACTGGAAACACAGGCCATGCTGAAGTTGTAAAATTAACTTTTGATGAAAAAATAATTTCCTTTAACAAGATATTAGATCTTTTTTTTAAAATGCATGATCCGACGCAAAAAGATATGCAATATCCTGACGTTGGCACTCAATACAGGAGTGAAATATTTTATAAAAATGATGAACAAAAAGAAGTTGCGGAAGAATTTTTAAGACACTTAAATAAAACATTTAACGGAAAAATTGTGACAAATATTTCAAAAATTAATAATTATTGTAAAGCAGAAGAATATCATCAAAAATATATAGAAAAAAATCGATAATGAAACATTTGGTAACAACCGATTGGCTTGAAAAAAATTTGAATAATGTCAAAATATTTGATGCCAGTTGGCACCTACCAACTTCAAAGCGAAATTCATTTAATGAATTTGAATCAACTCATATAAAGAATGCAAATTTTTTTGATATCGATAAACATTCTGATCAAAATTCTAATCTTCCTCATATGTTGCCAAAAAAAAATGATTGGGAAAAAATTATTTCTGAGTATGGAGTAGAAAACTCTGACCATATTATTATATATGACAACTCTGACGTAATTAGTTCATGTAGAGTTTGGTATAATTTTTTATATTTTAATCATAACCCAGATTTAGTATCTGTTTTAGATGGTGGTTTAAAAAAATGGTTAAAAGAAAAAAAGGAAACAACAACCATTACTAGAAAATATAAAAAAAGTTTTTACGTAACGAGTGAAAATTTTAATTTAGTTGTAAATAAAAATCAGATTATTTCTAACATTAAAAACAAATCGTTTGTCCTAATTGATGCAAGAGAGGAAAAAAGATTCTTAGGTTTACAACCTGAGCTAAGGAAAGAATTAAAGAGTGGAAACATTGAGGGATCTAAAAACCTTCCGTACACAGTCTTGATAAATAATGCAGACAGGACTTTTAAAAATAAGGAAGAATTATCTTCAATTTTTAAAAGTAATGGAATTGATGCGGACAAAGAAATAGTTTATACGTGTGGATCTGGTGTTACAGCATGTATTTTAGGTCTGGCTAATTCTATTATAAGTGGTAAAAAACCAATTATCTACGATGGTTCTTGGGCAGAGTATGGACTTAAGTAAAAAATGAAAACATCTACAAAATTAAAAACTTTTTTAATAATTATATTTATTACCATTTTTGCAGTTATAGCTGCTAGGCATTTCATTGGTCTCCATTTTAAAAAAAAATTCAGTGTTAGACCGCCGCCAGGTGTATTCGTAAAGACTGTTGAAAAATCAATATTTTATGAAAGTATTGAAACATTTGGAACAGCTATCGCACAAAATTCAAAAACTTATAGAGTTAGCAGAGATAATATTGCTGGGAATTTAAATATTGAAAATAGATTTGTAAAAAAAGATGAAATAATAATTGCCCTACAAAGTGGTGAAAATATTATTGCCAATTTTGAAGGTAAGCTAGGAAAAAGAGAAATAGCCCAGGGTGTTCTAGGTTCAAATAGTTTGATTATAACTCTAGATGATTTAAAAAAAATAGTAATAGATATTAAAGTTCCAGAAAACTATGTTGGTGTATTAAAACCTGGTTTGACAGCAGAAATAACAAATTCTGCTTTTAATAAAATTTTTAAAGGCACTGTGGACTCTATCAGCTCAAGGATAGATCCTTCCACGAGATCAATTTTAGCTAGAATAATAGTAGATAATTCGAAGTTTGAAATTATTCCAGGTCAATTAATGACAGTAAAAGTCATTTATGATGAAACCAATCAAATTGGAATTCCAGAAAGTTCGGTAACTATTCAAGGTGATACTGCTTTTGTTTATATCGTGAATAATAACACCGCCGAAAAGAAAAATATAAAAATAGGAAAAAGAAACTTTGGAAAAGTTTCTATTGTTTCAGGGTTAAATGAAGGTGATATAGTTATTAGCGAAGGTGTATCTAAAGTTAGAAACAACGTTAAAATTAAGATTATCAAACCCTCTAAATAAATATGTTTTTAACAGACCTATCTATTAAGCGACCGGTTGTAGCGACAGTGATGAGTTTGATTCTTGTTATATTTGGATTAGTAACTTTTCAAGAAATTCCAACAGATGAATTGCCTGATGTACAGCCACCAGTAGTCACGATTCAAACTGAATATAATGGTGCTTCAGCTGAAATTGTAGATACACAAATTACACAAAAAATAGAAGATTTTGTTGGAGGGACGCCTGGGTTAGAAACAATAGATTCATTCAGTGAAGATGGGAGTTCAAGAATAACTTTAACATTTGAAACTAACTTAGATCTAGATGATGTTACAAATGATGTAAGAAGCTCTGTTTCACGTGTGCTTAGTAACTTGCCCGAAGGCGCCAATCCACCTGAAATATTTAAACAAAGTGCAGGAATGCGTACTACTATGTGGCTGTCTTTTAGTTCTGAGACAATGACTGACCTAGAGTTAACTGATTATGCCGATAGGTATTTAACAGATACTTTTTCTACTGTTGACGGGGTTGGAAGAGTACGTATGGGAGGTCAAAGAGAACTTTCCTTAAGAGTTTGGCTAGATCCTATTGCGCTAGCAGCTCGAGATATTACTACACAAGAAGTTGAATCGGTCTTAAGAAAAGAAAATGTAGAGTTTCCAGCTGGAAGGATCGAGTCTAAAGATATCGATCTAACAATTAAATTAAATAAAGCCTATAATAATCCAGATAATTATAAAAAACTCCCACTTAAAAGAGCGAAAGACGGTTCTATAATTACTCTAGCTGATGTTGCGCGTGTAGAGCTAGGCGCGGAGTCAACAAGAACTATTTTCAAAGGTGATGGGAAGCAGGTTGTGGGAATCGGAATCTATCAACAATCTGATGCAAACACAATTGAAGTAGCCAATGGAGTTAAGGATAAGATAAAAGAAATTAGACCAACATTACCGCCAGGCACAACTCTTGAAGTTTCATTTAATAGAAGTAATTATATCAAGGCTGCAATTAATGAAGTGTATAAAACTCTTGTCTTTGCTTTAATTTTAGTAACGATTATTATTTATCTATTCTTAGGAAACATAAGAGCATTAATTGTACCATTAATCGCATTACCCGTATCTTTAATATCTACTTTTTTATCAATATATATTTTTGATTTTTCGATTAATCTTTTCACACTTATGGCACTTGTTTTAGCAATTGGCATTGTTGTGGATGATGCAATAGTGATGTTGGAGAATATTGTGAGAAGAATAGAGTTGGGAGATACGCCGCTTGTTGCCGCCTACAAGGGAGCTAAGCAAGTCTCATTTGCTATTATAGCAACAACAGTCGTCTTGGTTGCTGTATTTGTTCCTTTGATTTTTATTAAAGGTGTTACCGGTGTTCTTTTTACACAGACTGCTGTCACTTTAGCTTCCGCAGTGATTATTTCAAGTTTTGTAGCTCTTTCCTTAAGCCCGATGCTTGGAAGTAAGTTTTTAAAAAAAAATATGAATAAATCTAAAATTGTAATTAAATTTGAAAAATTCTTAAAAAACCTTACATTAGTCTATAAGCAATCTCTTCTAAATTGGATTAATAAAAAAAAAATAATAATCTCATTTTTATCTGGGACGCTAATTCTTACTTTATTTTTATCTAACTTTGCTCCAAAAGAACTTATAGCGCCAGAAGATCGAGGTGCTTTTTTTGTAATAGTAAAAGCTCCTCAAGGATCAGGTTTTAATTTTACCAAAAATAAAGCAGAAGAGATTGAAAAACTATTATTACCTAAAGTAGGTCAAGGTGAATACAGAAAACTTATTATGAGAGTTCCAGGATTTGGAAAATCTGCCAAACAAGTAAACAGTGGTTTTATTATTGTGCTTCTAGAACCTTGGTCTAAACGTGATCGTCATGGCGTTAAGATTATGAGAGAGTCTTTTGGGCAAATATCTAAAGTTCCAGGGGTGCTTGCTTTTCCAATTATGCCGCAAGGTATTAGAACTGGAGGAGTTGAAAGTCCTGTTCAATTTGTTTTGCTGGGAAATACTTATGATCAATTAATTGAATGGAAAGAGATCATAAAAAAAGAGGCAAGAAAAAATCCAGGTCTTACATCAATTCAAGATGATTTTGATTTGAATAAACCTCAATTAAACGTTCAAATAGATCAAAAAAAAGCAGCCGACCTAGGTGTTTCTACTGAAGATATAGGAAGAACGATAGAAACTATTTTTGGATCAAAAAAAGTAACTAATTTTACACGGGACGGAAAGGAATATTCAATTATTCTTCAAGGTGACATTAAAGACAGACAAGAACCAAGTAGTATTAGTAAAGTTTTTGTTAGATCAAAAAATAATGGAAAACTTGTTTCTATTTCGAATCTTGTTCAGTACGATGAAGAGGGGCAGTCACCTTTTTTAGCAAGATATAATAGACAAAAAGCCGTGACCGTTTCTGCTAGACTAGTTGGCGATTACTCATTAGATGAAGCATTAAAATTTTTAGTTGAGGTGGTTGAGAAAAACACACCTCAAGCAAAAATTGCTTACAAAGGCGAAAGTGAAGAATATAAAAAAACAAACAGTGAATTATATGTTATTTTTGCTTTAGCGTTAATTACAGCCTACTTAGCAATGTGTGCTCAATTTGAAAGTTGGAGACATCCTTTAACTATTATGCTTACTGTTCCTATGGCAATCTTAGGAGGTTTGCTGGGCTTGCTCGTAGTTGGATCGTCTTTAAACGTTTATAGCCAAATTGCTTTAATAATTTTAATAGGTTTGTCTGCTAAGAATGGAATCTTAATTGTTGAATTTGCAAATCAATTAAGAAAGGAGGGAAAAAATATTCAAGCTGCAATCATAGAGGCGGCAACGATTAGATTAAGACCTATATTAATGACCAGTTTATCTACTATTTTTGGTGTGTTACCTCTCATTTTAGGAACAGGACCGGGTGCAGCAAGTCGTCTAACTGTTGGTATAACTATATTTGGAGGAATGCTGTTTTCAACCTTTTTTACACTTTATGTAATTCCAGTAATTTATACGATCATTGGAAAAAATACTCAAAGAATTGATGCTGTAGAAATTGAATTAAATAAACAGCTTAAAAAATAATATATTTATTTTTATCTAGATTTTTTTTACACACAGTCAGTTGCTTCCTATATTTATTAGCTATTTCTCTTACAGATTTTGCGTAAATAACAGCTTTTTTATCTTTAGAATAATTTTTATAATCTCCCCATCCTTTATAATAAGCAAGATATTGTCTATAAGCATCTTTCTTAGAAATTTTTAATATTTTCGAAGTTTTATTTACATACCACCCAATAAAATCTACTGAGTCTTTAAATCTAGCTCTTGTCGCTAATGGGTTTTCAGTCTCTCTTTTATACTGATCCCAAGTGCCTACAACAGCTTGAGAATAGCCAAATGAACTTGATGGTCTTTTAAAAGGTATTACTTTAAAGAGTTTTCTTCTTGGCGGTTTAGCCAACCAATTAAAGTCACTTTCTTTTTTCACAAACGCTAATTGTATATAAATAGGAACTCCCCATTTCTCATAAGATGCTTTTGTATGCTTATACCACAAATATCTTTCTTCAAATATTGCGCAACTATTTTGAGTATTTTTTGGTATTGATGAACAAGCTGAAATTGTAAAAAGAGTTAATAAAATTAAATATTTTTTAAAATGAATCACTTCTAAATTTATACAAGAAATTAATTTAGCTTTCTCCATTTTTCTGGGTGAATAAAATTACCTGACCATAAACCAAGTTTATTTTTTTTGGCATAATTCTCATCTTCAATATAATCTTTGGAATATCTTCTATACGCTACAGCATAACCGTTTCTAACCATCCATTTATTAAGATTTATACCCCCAAGAAAGCAAACGCCTATATATCTCTTATATCTATCAAGTCTGTCTTGCACTTTGCAAGTTACTGACTTTCCATCAATTTTTTTTTTTAAAGCATTAGTTGCTTCTTGTCCGCATCTATATTCTTTAGAATTCTTGACACAAAATTGTTTTGTTTCAGGGGTGTCAATTCCATGAAATCTAATTCGTTTATTTAAAATTTTAATAGTGTCTCCATCAGTAATTCTTGGAAGTCCAAATATTTCACCTGCAACAACGTTAAAACTTGAGATAAATAAAATTATTACAGAAACATTAAATATTTTCATATTATTTGATTTTTATTTTTAGAATAAATTGAATAAATAAATATGCCAAAATAACACCAGTAAAATTAGCAAATAAATCATAGTATTCAAAAGCTCTATTTGGAATAAAGTAGTGAAATATTTCAAGTAAAATTGAGGTAAAAAATAAAAATTTAAAACTATTAATAAATTTTATTTCTCTCACTCGCACAATAAAAGCTAACGAACTTAAAAATATAAAAGAAATTAAATGATTTATCGATGTTCCTATAGGATTAGGTATCAAATCTAGTTGTTGACTCAAATTTCCATATATAAAATATCCAATTAAGCTTCCCGGAAATAAATAAAGAATGAATAAGATAACTAAAGAAAAATAATATGAATATTTTAATAGTTTAAATATAGTATTTTTCATTATTGATTTAATATAGTACATATTATCTAAATTAACTATTATGACTAAATTAATTCTCACACGACATGGTCAAAGTACTTGGAATGCTGAAAATAGATTTACTGGCTGGGTGGATGTCGATCTTTCAGACAAAGGTGTAGAAGAAGCTGAAAAATCAGGCCAAACAATTAAAAATTTAAATATTAAGATAGACGTCTCTTACACATCATATTTAAAAAGAGCCATTAAAACGTTAACAAGTATTCTTAAAAGAAATAATTTAGAGCTTAAATTCAATACTGCATGGCAGCTTAATGAGAGACATTATGGATCTTTAACTGGTTTAAATAAGGAGGAAACAAAACAAAAAATTGGTGAAGATCAGTTTAAAAAGTATAGAAGATCTTGGGATATAGCTCCTCCACCAATGGAAGAAAAAAGTGAGTATCAGAATTTATTCAGCCCTTTGAATGTAAGCATACCTGTAGGCATGACACCTTTTACAGAGTCGTTAAAAAGTACATATGACAGAGTTGTTCCTTTCTACGAAAATGAAATTAAAAAAAATCTAACAGATAATAAGAATGTTTTAATTTCTGCTCATGGAAACTCGCTTAGAGCACTATGTAAATATTTATTTAATATATCTGATACAAAAATTAATGAATTAGAAATACCGACTGGAAATCCACTTGTAATTGAATTTGGTAATAATCTAGAAATTAATAAATATTATTATCTTGATGAGACTAGAGCCAAAACAATTATTTTTAATCAGTAATATTCAAGCTTAATATTTTATCGTACATCTCTTTTGTATTTAAGTGATAAAATTTTTGATTACTTTTGATGCCAATTAATAAATTATTTTCAATTAGATTGTTCCAAATATCGTTCATCGAAAATATTTTCTTTTTTATAGGGCTAAAATCACTATGATCTAAAATCTGTACACCAGTAAAAATAAATTGGTTATTATTGTTTCTGCTAACCATGCCGTCTTGGAGATTAAAATCTCCCTTGAAAGAATTATCAAAGCTCAAATTTTTATTTACTAACAGTAGGCAAGCTTTTGTTTTTTTATGTTGAAAATAAAGATCCTCTAAATCACTTAATTCACTCGAATAAGCGTTGCTCCACAATGTATCTGGATTAACAACTACAAAAGGTCCTTTGAAAGATTTTGTAGCATTGTATATTCCACCTCCAGTATCAAGTAGTATGTCTTGCTCATGAGAAATCGTAATTTTTGCTTTATATTTTTTTTTATTAATAAAATCCTTTATTTGATCAGCTAGATGGTGAACATTGATAGCTATTTCATCTACACCATGATTAATTAATAACTCTATAGCTCTATCAAGTAAGTTTTTATTGCCTATTTGTATGAGTGGCTTTGGGATTTTCAAAGTCATGGGCTGCATTCTTTTCCCCAATCCAGCAGCTAGAATCATACCTTGTTTAATTTTCATATACTTTGCAACTTCTTCAATTTTTTTAAAGGTAAATGTTTTTTAAATAATATATTTAATTTGTTAAATATAGGATTTTTCATTCTTCTTTCAATAAGCAACCAGGTATAAGGCAAATATTTTAAATAATTAAGTTTATTATCTCTTTTGGATAAACGTACAAAAATACCTAAAATTTTTAAATTTCTCTGAACAGATAAAATATCAAAATCATTTTTTAATTTTTCTATTTTCTCTTTTTTGTATTTGGAATTCTTATAATAAAACTTAAACAAGTTATTTTGCAAATCTTGAGGCAATTTTATTCTCACATCATCAATTAGAGATGCGACATCGTACAAAGGATTTCCAATAATGGCGTCTTGGCTGTCAATAACACCTAATTTTTTCTTACCCATAATGATGTTAGAGACATGAAAATCTCTATGAACAAAAGTATCATTTTTAAAGTTTAATTTTTTATAAACTTTATTTAATTCAGTTCTCAATAATCCTTTTATCTTACGGGGGGGGGTTTTTTTAAGACAATATTTTAAATACCAGTCAAAAAACAAATCTGATTCTTTATGAAGATGACTAGATGTGTATTTAAAAAGTTTAACTTTAAATTTTCCTAATTGATAAATTTTTTTAGTTTTAATTTTTTGCAGTTTAAATATTAATTTAATTAGTAACTTATATTCAATTAATTTATTTTTTTTTAAAATAATAAAATCATAGAAAGACTTGTCTCCTAGATCTGAAATCTCAATCATATTTTTCTCGTAATAATTGCTGATAAGTCTTGGTGCGTGAATCTTATTGGAGTTCAAAATATTATTAACAACACTATAAACGATAAGATTTTTATATTTATCTTTTTTTGCTGAAACAATAATTGAGGTTTTATTATTTTTCTTCAATCTATAAAATTCTCTAAAAGAAGCATCTCCAGAAATTTTTTTTATTTTATAATTCATCCAAATTAAATGCTTTCCACTTTCCTAATCCTTTAAAAATTAATTTTCTTTCATTTTCATTGCTAACATAACTTAAATGAAGTTCTAGTCTATCTGTAACGTTGGTTTCTATAAATTGAGGCCATTCAATTATTTTAATTGAATTAACATTTTCATTAAAAATACCCAGTTGACTCAGTTCTTTGGCATTTTTTATTCTGTACAGATCGTAATGCATAACTTTTATTTTTTTAATATCGTATTCATATAAAAGATTAAAAGTAGGGCTTAAAACTTGTGTTTGTTCAACACCTTCCTTTTTTTGAAAATAATTAATTAAACTTCTGGTAAAAGTAGTTTTTCCAACTCCAATTTCTCCTATTAAAAAAATACAATCTTTCTCAGAGATTTTATCTGCGATTTTTTTTGAAATTAATTGAAGATGATCTAAAGATTTAATAATCATTAGCTACTAATCTAGTAGCGATAAGTATCTGGCTTAAATGGTCCCGATGGTTTAACGCTAATATAATCGGCTTGCTCTTTTGACATTTTAGTTAATTTTGCTCCTACTTTGTCTAAATGTAGCATGGCTACTTTTTCATCTAAATGTTTTGGCAGTACATAAACTTTTTTTTCATACTTATTTGCATTATTCCATAGTTCTATTTGTGCAATTACTTGATTTGTAAAAGATGCACTCATTACAAAGCTGGGATGACCAGTTGCACAGCCAAGGTTTACCAATCTACCTTCTGCTAATAAAATTATTCTTTTTTTACTTGGCAATTCTATTTCATGCACCTGAGGTTTAATTTCATCCCACTTATAATTTTTTAAGGCTTCAACTTGAATTTCATTATCAAAGTGACCAATATTGCATAATATTGCTCTATCTTTCATGTCTCTCATATGATCAGCGGTAACAATATCTTTATTTCCTGTCGCTGTTACAACAATATCTGCGCCTTTGATTGCGTCTTCCATTACAACTACTTCATAACCTTCCATAGCTGCTTGTAAGGCACATATTGGGTCTGTTTCCGTTACCTTAACTCTTGCTCCAGCTTGTCTTAATGAGGCTGCGCTTCCTTTTCCAACGTCACCAAAGCCTGCAACAATAGCAACCTTGCCTGACATCATAACATCCGTTGCTCTTTTAATTCCATCCACTAAACTTTCTCTACAACCATATAAATTATCAAATTTTGATTTTGTAACAGAATCGTTTACGTTAATTGCTGGTATCAATAATTCTTTGCTTAGTTCCATTTTTTTTAAAGCCAGTACACCTGTAGTGGTCTCTTCGGAAACGCCTTTAACATCTTTTAGTAATTCTTTATAATCTTTATGCATCAAAGCTGTAAGATCGCCTCCATCATCTAAAATCATGTTTACCTTCCAATCTTTCTTACCTTCAATTGTTTGTTTAACACACCACCAATACTCCTCTTCGGTTTCACCCTTCCAAGCAAATACAGGTATTCCTGCTTTAGCTATTGCAGCGGCGGCGTGATCTTGTGTTGAAAAGATATTGCAAGATGACCATCTAACTTCCGCACCAAGTTCTACTAAAGTTTCTATTAAAACAGCTGTTTGGATTGTCATATGAAGACATCCTAAAATACGTGCACCTTTTAATGGATTTTTTCCCTTATATTCTTTTCTTAACGCCATTAGTCCTGGCATTTCTGTTTCTGCTAAAGAAATTTCTTTTCTTCCAAAATTTGCTAAGTTTATATCTTTTACTTTAAAATCTTCAGACATTTCGAAAGTTATTATCAATATAAGTGCGTCTTATCAAGAAAGAATACTAAGAAAATTTAGGGAGAAGTACTTCAACTTGAGCTCCTTTTTTATTCAATCTATTGGAGGCTGCAATGGTGCCTTTGTGTAATTCCACAATATTTTTAACTATATTTAGCCCCAAACCTGAGTGTTTTCCAAAACTTTTAGGTCTATTACTATAAAAGCGTTTAAATATTTTTTGAGGTGAAGTTTCACTAAATCCTGGTCCTTCGTCTTTAATTGACATTACTAAATTTATTGAAGTTTCAGCAACATCAATTTCTATTTTATGATTATTATCGCTAAATGAAATAGAATTATCTAGTAGATTGGCTATTACTTGCTCAAGTCTATTTTCTATACCTAAAATATAATATCCATTTTTAGTATTCGTTTTTTGTTTTATAATTATGTCGATATTTTTATTCTGATTTTTTAAATCTTGCCTAAAATCTTCTACCACATTATTAATTACTTCAATTAAATTAATCTTACTCATTTTTTCTCTAGATAATGAGGCTTCATCTTTTAGCATTTGAGAATAATCTGTTATCAATCTCTCAATTCTTTCTACATCATGATTTATAATCTTTAATAATTTCTCACTTTCATTTTTTTGTGTAGTTTTATCTAATAATTCTGAAGCGCTTTTTAAAGAAGCTAATGGATTTCGAATTTCATGAGCTAAGTCGTTAGAAAAAGTTTCAGCTCTATTGGTTCTTTTCTGCAACTCCTTTGTCATCTCATCAATCGATCGAGTTAACTTTCCAATTTCATCTTCTCTGACAAAAAAGTTTTTTATATCTACATTTTTATTAGATTTATTTTTTATAGCATCACTGAATGCCACCAACAAGCCAATGGGTTTTAAGATATATTTATTTAAAAAAAGAGAAAAAATTAAGATTACAAGTGCAACAGCTAGCACTGTTCGTATTATAAAATTTTTTCTTTCTTTTACGGCATTTAAAATATCATTAGCTTCTTCTGAAACTACAATATATCCAATATCTTTTTCATTAATTTTAATCCTACTTAGTGTGCTGACGAAAAAATTATTTTGAATTTTTTCTGAAACTGTTAAAGGTTCCTCGTTATATTCATTTATTATAACTTGCTTGATGGACTCTTTGTTTGAATCTTTAATCGATTGACTTAAATTATTTTTTTCTTTTACTTGCCCGTCAATAGTTTCTTCTATGACAAGATCTGATTTTGTAAAAACATTTTGGTCTAAATCTAGAATATTTGTATCTCCAATTAAATCTCCACTATTGTTATAAAATTGAACTCTATCTATACTTTGAAACAAGAATCTTGTTGATAATAAAAAAGTTTTAATATCTTCTGCATTAAAATTAATTTTCAATCTTTGAAGATGGTCGGTTGTGTTATTGATTATGACGTAATGACCAGAGGTTCTCTTTTTAATCAAATTTGGTTGAATTGCTTTTAAATAAATTATTGTAAAAAGTCCCAGTATTGAGAAAACGGCTAAATTAAATAAAAGAAATTTTTTTAATATTGATGCTGATTTTTTTTGCTTCATTAGCTAACATTCCATCTATACCCACTTCCATACCTAGTTTCAATTGCAGAAAATTTTTCGTCCACTTTCTTGAACTTTTTCCTTATTCTTTTAACGTGGCTATCAATAGTTCTGTCCTCTATTTCACTATTTTCCTTATAAGCAATATCCATTAAATGAGCCCTTTCTTTTATAACTCCAGGTCTTTTAGCTAGTTCCTTAACTATTAAAAATTCAGTTGTTGTGAGTTTGTCCGGTAAAGGCTTTTTATTCCATTCGCACTCTAATTGGGAAGGGTCTAACTTTAATTTGCCGTGGCTTATGATGTTTTTCGATTCATCATCAACGGTATTTTTTTTTCTTAACTGGACTCTTATTCTTTCAATCAAAACTTTTGTCGAAAACCCTCCTGATTTTTTTACGAAATCATCTGCACCTAATTTTAAACCTAATAATTCATCCACCTCCTCATCTTTTGATGTTAAAAAAATAATGGGTATAGACATTTTTTTTCTTAATTTTTTAAGCAATTCTTCACCATCCATTCTTGGCATTTTAATATCCAAGACTGCCAAATCAGGTGGATTACGTGTCAATCCTATGAGTGCTGACTCTCCATCAATGTAAGTTTGAACTTTAAATCCTTCTCTTTCAAGGGCTATACTTATTCCAGTTAGTATATTTCTATCGTCGTCAACTAATGCGATTGTTTGTGTCATAAAACTATTTTCATAATCATATTGTCAAAATTTAGGCGTTTAATGGGCTTCCTCCCAATTGTTGCCTGAATTGATACTCACTTCTAAAGGAATTGAGAACATATGATGGTCTGAGCTTGAAACAGAAATCATTGACTCTTTAATCATTTTTTTCATTTCAGTTTCATTCTCCTTTGGACATTCAAATATTAACTCATCATGAATTTGAAGTAACATTTTGGTCTTATTATTTCTATCTTCTTCTAGAATTTTATCTATTTTCATCATTGCGAGTCTTATTATGTCAGCGGCGGAACCTTGTATTGGAGCATTTATTGCTGCTCTTTCTTGAAAGCTTCTAACGCTAAAATTTTTATCATTTATACCTCTAAGATGAATTCTTCTTCCAAATATATTGGTGACATAACCATTTCTTCTACAAACTTTAATTGTTGAATTCATGTAATCTTTAATTTCAGGGAATTTTTTAAAATAAGAATTAATAAAATCTAATGCTTCCTGATGTGAAACTGAAATTTGTTTAGCTAGCCCATATTGAGTAATGCCGTAAATAATTCCAAAATTTATTGCTTTTGCTTTCCTTCTAATGTCATCATTAACTTCATTGATTGGAACTCCAAAAACTTGACTAGCTGTTAGTGCGTGAATATCTTGATTATTTTTAAATGCCTTTTTTAACTCTTTTACGTCAGCCATATCAGCAAGTATCCGCATTTCAATTTGATTATAGTCAGCGGAAATAAGAATATTATTTTTTTCAGCTATAAAGGCTTTTCTTATTTCTTTGCCGTCAGGTGTTTTAATTGGAATATTTTGTAAATTTGGATCACTTGAGGCAAGTCTTCCTGTATTTGTAGCTGCAAGAAGGAATGAAGTATGTACTCTTTTTGTTTTTTTGCTAATATGCTCTTGTAAAGCGTCCGTATAAGTACTTTTTAATTTAGATACCTGGCGCCATTCTAGCACTAGTTTGGGAAATTTATGTCCAGTTAAAGCCAGATCTTCTAGAATTTTTGCGCTCGTGGCTAGGCTTCCCTTTTTAGTTTTTTTTAATTTTGCAATTTTTAGGTCATTATAAATAATTTCTCCAAGTTGTTTTGGTGAACCTATGTTAAATTCTTTACCTGACACTTTATAGATTTCCTTTTCTGTTTTTTTTAATCTTTCTTCAAATTTTTTTGATAGCTTTTTAAGATATAAATTATCAACTTTAATGCCATTAATCTCTAATTTTGAGAGCAGTTTTATCATTGGCTTTTCGAAAACTTCATAGATTTTGTTAAGTTTTTCATTATTAACTCTTTCTAGCAAAAGGTTATAAAGTCTTAATGTTACATCTGCATCTTCCGCAGCATATTTGGTAGCATCTTCTAAATTTATGTCTGAAAAGTTTAGTTGTTTCTTTCCTGTGCCTACTAGATCTTTGTATGAAATGGTTTTATGCCCCAAATGTAGCTCTGACAGCGTATCCATATTATGTCTATTGCTTCCAGCATCTAAAGTGTAAGAAAGCAACATTGTATCTTCTATTGGGTCAATTTCAACTCCGTTATTTTTTAAAATAATAAAATCATATTTCATATTTTGACCAACTTTTTTAATACTCGGATCTTCAAGAATTGATTTGATTTTTTTAATTACTAATTCTTTCTTTAAACTTTTAATTTTTTTATGTGCTATTGGAATATAATAAGCTTTGTTTGGTGCGTAGCTTAAAGATATACCAATTAATTTTGCCTCATGTGGGTTTAAAGAAGAGGTTTCTGTGTCAACTGAAATAGTTTCTTTTTCATTTAATGTCTTTACTAATTTATCAAGATCCTTTTCATTCAATATACTTTTATAAATATTATTATTTATTTTAGAATTTTTAATTTCTTTAGCTGCTGTTTCAAGCAAATTAGCATTGTCCTCACCATAAAAGCTTATTGCTTGATTTAATAACCTGTTGAACTCCATTTCTTTGAGAAAATTGAAAAGATTTTCTTTATTAACATCTTTAAATATAAAACTATTTAGATCGTCTTTTACTGGAACATCCTCTTTTAATGTAACAAGCTGCCTACTTAATAAAGCCTTGTCTTTGTTCGCAAGCAGTGTTTCTCTTCTCTTGTTTTGAGGAATTTCTGATGCTTTGCTTAACAATGTGTCTAAGTTTTTATACTTATTTATTAGCTCTGCGGCAGTTTTTACTCCGATGCCTGGAACACCTGGTATATTATCAGAAGAGTCACCCGCTAATGACTGTACGTCTATAACTTGATTTGGTTTTACTCCAAACTTTTCAAAAACTTCTTTTTCCCCAATCACTTTACTTTTCATTGGGTCATATAATCTAATTTTTTCTGATACTAGTTGCATTAAATCTTTATCAGATGAAATTATTGTAGCTTTTGCACCTGCGCTTGTAATTTGTTTTGCATAAGTGGCTAAAAGATCATCTGCTTCATAATTTAAAAGCTCTATTGAAGGTAAATTAAATGCTTTAACCGATTTTCTAATATACTCAAATTGAGGAGCCAAATCATCTGGGGCTTCAGCTCTATTAGCTTTATATTCACTGTAAATATCATTTCTAAAAGTTTTTCTTGCAGAGTCAAAAATTACTGCGAAGTGTGTTGGTTTGTGTATCGAGTCATCAGACCTTGAGTCCTCTAGCAATTTAAAGAGCATAGAACAAAATCCACTTACTGCTCCTGTTGGCAATCCATCACTTTTTCTAGTTAAAGGTGGTAAGGCATAGTAAGCTCTAAAAATATAACCAGATCCATCTATAAGATAAAAATGATCTGTTTTTTTTAAAGAACTCATATATATATATTACATTAATTTCTTACCTATAATTAAACAAACTATGAGTAATTTTGCTTTAACTGTTGAAAATCTTACAAAGATTTACACTAATTCTAAAAATAAAAAGCAGAACATAGCATTAAATGATTTAACTTTTCAGGTTAAACAAGGAGAAGTTTTTGGTTTATTGGGTCCTAACGGCGCTGGGAAAACAACTTTCCTAAGCATACTAGGTGGCACAGTAACAAAGACCAAAGGTACTATGAATGTTTGGGGATTTGATCTTGATAAAAATCCAAGGCAAGTAAGAGCGTCTATTGGAATAGTTCCTCAAGAAGTTAATTTGGATGCTTTCTTTAGCCCTAGAAAATTACTTGAATTACAAGCTGGCTTATATGGTGTAAAAAAAAAAGATAGAATTACAGACTTAATTTTGAAAATGGTTGCGCTTGAGGATCAAGCTGATGCTTATTCTAGAAGCTTATCTGGTGGAATGAAGAGAAGGCTGCTTATAGCTAAAGCAATGGTACATCAGCCTCCTATTTTAGTTTTAGATGAGCCAACTGCTGGAGTTGACGTAGAATTAAGAAAAAACCTTTGGAAAAATGTAAAAGAATTAAATAAGGAAGGAGTTACGATAATTTTAACTACTCATTATTTATTTGAAGCTCAAGAAATGTGTGATCGGATTGCAATTATTGATAAGGGAAATTTAGTAGCTCTAGACACGACACAAAAGCTTTTAGATAGAATTCAAACTAAAAAAATTAATTTTAAAGTAGAAAATATTGATAAAAACAAAGTTTTAAAGATGGATGGAATTCAATTTAAAATTAATTCATATAATTCAATTTCGGTTATTTACGAAAAAAATTCATTAAATTTTGGAGAAATTATTAATCATTTAAGCCAAAATTCAATAAAAATACTAGATATTGTTACAGAAGATGGGGATTTAGAGGATGTATTTGTACAGCTAACAAATAACTAGATTTAAGTAAAAAAAAAGTTAAATATGCATTTATGGAAATTACTAAAAATATAATACAATCAAAATTAGTAAAAAATTTATTTATTACTTTAATTGGAACAATCGTTCTCGCTATTTCATCAAAAATAAAAATACCTTTTTATCCAGTACCTATGACAATGCAAACTTTGGTTATTTTAATAATTGGTATTGGATTTGGATGGAAGTTGGGAGTAGCAACTGTGGCATTATATTTGTTTGAAGGAATAATTGGTTTGCCTGTTTTTTCAGGTAGCCCAGAAAAAGGAATTGGTCTAATATATTTTACAGGCCCAACAATGGGTTATTTAATTGGTTTTATAGTTACGGTTTTTTTAGCAGGAAAATTCAATTATAATCAAAATATAATCAAAAATTTTATAAAATTAACTGTTGCAACAAGTTTTATTTATATTTTAGGCATGCTTTGGCTTGGAGGATTAATTGGTTGGGACAAGCCTATATTTGAATTGGGTGCACAACCTTTTTTATTGGCAGAATTATTTAAAATTCTTTTAGTAACTTTTACAATTAACCAAATAAAAAAAATTAAAAAGCTTATTTAGATTATCTTGGGGATCTTTTAGATAATATTCTCTGCAATGTACGTCTATGCATTTTGAGTCTTCTAGCCGTTTCTGAGACATTCCGATTACATAGCTCGTATACTCTGTGAATGTGCTCCCATTTTACCCTGTCAGCAGACATTGGGTTTTCTGGCGGTTTAGCCTTTGATTCGGGGGCAGCTAATAAAGCTGCTTCAACATCGTCCGCATCAGCAGGCTTGGCTATATAATCTATCGCTCCAGCCTTAACCGCAGCTACAGCTGTAGGTAAATTCCCGTATCCGGTTAACATGACAATTCTGCTTTCTTTTTTAATTTTAGATAGCTCTTTTACTACGTCTAGACCATTTCCATCTTCTAGCCTTAAATCTACCAATGCGAAACTCGGAGGACTATTTTGGACTATCCTAAGACCTTCAGCTACCGTTTTAGCCTCTTTTATAACAAAACCTTTCTTTTGCATGGCTCTTGCAAGTCTTCCTCTTAGAGGATCATCATCATCTAAAATTAGCAGCGATGTATCAGGAAATTCAGACAGTTTTAGTTGTTCGGCATAATTTTTTTGCGTTCTCATATAATCTATATAGGTGTTGTGGGCAAAATTACAACTCTTCTTGGTGACATTTTTTTCTTTACATAAACTCAAAAAAACTTTAAACGCGAATAAATAAGGTTTTTTTTATTAAAATTTTTTAAAAACCTTCTGTGTAAACTAACAAGGGACACATGAGATGAGAAAATTTAAAGACGTTAACAAACTAGTTAACGCATTGAGACCAGACTACCCCGTATATTGCATACGGCCAGAGTCAATAAAGAAATCTACTAAATTTTTTAAGGATAAATTTCCTGGCAAAACCCTTTACGCGGTTAAAACTAATCCAAACGAAAAAGTTCTTAAACAAATAATTTATAACGGGATTATAGACTTTGACGTCGCGTCTATAAATGAAATTAAATTAATCAAAAAATTAAAGCCAGAAGCTAATTTATATTTTATGCATACTGTAAAAAATAAAAACTGCATTGCTTCAGCTTATTTTGATTTTGGTGTTAGAAGTTTTGCTCTAGATAATAAAGATGAGCTTAGAAAAATACTTGAAGCAACAAATCAAGCTAAAGATTTAAATTTATTTGTTAGAATAGCTGTTTCAAACGAGCATGCTGAAATAGATCTATCAAGAAAATTTGGAGCCCTACCTTCTGAAGCATTGGGTCTTGTTAGGCTGTGCAAGGAACATGCTAAAAAACTTGGAATTAGCTTTCATGTAGGTTCACAATGTATGCATAAAATTTCCTACGCAAAAGGAATTGCTGAAGTCGGCAGTATAATTAAAAAAACAAAAATTGTTCCTGATATAATAAACGTTGGTGGTGGCTTCCCGTCAATATATCCTGATTTAAACCCTGAACCACTAAATCACTATATCGATGAAATAAAAATATCTTTAGCTAATTTAAAATTACCTAATCTACCTGAAGTATTTTGCGAACCTGGAAGAGCTATAGTAGCGGAAAGTGGTTCAACAATTGTTAAAGTAATATTAAGAAAAAAACAAAACCTTTATATTAACGACGGAACTTATGGAACATTGTTTGACGCTGGTGTTCCGAATTTTATTATGCCAAGTAAAATGATATCGAATGGTAGAATTCAATCAAGAAAGCTTACATCTTTTAGCTTTTTTGGACCAACCTGTGATAGTTTAGATTATATGAAAGGTCCCTTTTTACTACCAAACAATATAAAAGAAGGTGACTATATAGAACTAGGACAACTAGGCGCTTATGGCTTAACATTTAGAACAAAGTTTAACGGCTTTTACTCCGATGAAATTTTTGAAGTTAGTGACAAGCCAATCCTTTCATTGTACGAAGATTCAAGTAAAAAAGTAAATTACTTGGTTGCTTAATGAAAAAAAAAAATAGTCAAGACTTTGGACATAATAAAAAATTATTTCTAGATAAACCGGTTGAACACATAGACATAACATCTTTTGATTCTCGTAAAATAATAGAGTCAATGGGAAAAATGTCATTTACATCTAGAGACACAGCTAATGCTGCTGGCATATTTAACGAAATGATTTCAGACAAAAATTGCTCAATTTTTCTAACATTAGCTGGATCTACTTCAGCCGCTGGTTGTATGAATCTTTATGCAGATTTAATTAAATATAATATGGTTGATGCTATAGTTGCCACGGGTGCCTCTATAATTGATATGGATTTTTTTGAAGCGCTAGGCTTCAAGCATTATCAAGGTTCTCAATTTCAAGATGATACTGAGCTAAGAAACAATTATATAGATAGAATTTATGACACATATATTGATGAAGAAGAGCTTCAAGCTTGTGATAAAACTATTTGTACTATTGCCAATACACTGGAGCCTAAATCGTACACTTCTAGTGAATTTATAAAAGAAATAGGCAAATATTTAAAGCTAAAAGCAAAAAAAAAAAATTCACTAATAGAATTAGCATATGATAATGATGTTCCAATATTTTGCCCTGCTTTTACTGATAGCTCTGCGGGGTTTGGGCTGGTAATGCATCAAGAACAGAATCCTAAAAATCATATAACTATAGACTCAATTAGAGAGTTCAGAGAACTAACAGAAATAAAATTACAGTCAAAACAATCAGGACTTCTAATGGTTGGTGGTGGTGTGCCTAAAAATTTTGTGCAAGACACTGTTGTTTGTGCAGAACTATTAGGTAAAAAAGTTGATATGCATAAATACGCAATTCAAATTACAGTGGCAGACACTAGAGATGGTGCATGTAGTAGTTCAACGTTAAAAGAGGCAAGCTCTTGGGGAAAAGTTGACGTTACAAAAGAACAAATGGTTTTTGCTGAAGCTACTAGTGTACTTCCGTTAATTGCCAGTGACGCTTACCATCGAAAAAATTGGAAAGAGAGAAAAAGAAGAAATTTTTCTCAACTATTTAAGTCTTAAATGAATTATTTAAAACAAAAAAAAGGTTTTCTTGGTTATGAAGCAAACGATAAAATTAAGAATAAAGTTGTTGTAGTACCATTTGGTTTAGAAAAAACTGTAAGCTATGGAAGTGGGACTAAAAATGGACCGAAAGAGATTATTAAAGCGTCTCATCAAGTTGAATTATTTGATGAAGAGTTAAATAAAGAACCTTATAAAGAAATAGGGATTAAGACGTTAAAGCCATTTCCAATTAAGAAGAAAATTGAAAAAGCTTTAGATCAATTATCAAGTATAAATAAAGAAATAATATCAGAAAATAAATTTCCAATGGTTTTTGGTGGAGAACATTCAATTACATCAGGGGCCATTAAACCATTCTCAAAAAAATATAATGAAATCGTACTGTTACACTTTGATGCTCACGCTGATTTGAGAGAGAGCTATAATGGAGAAAAATTTTCTCATGCATCTGCTATCAAGCGTTGTTTGGATTTTAACAATGTAAAGGTTGTATCTTTCGGAATAAGAAATCTATCTAAACCGGAAATGACTTATTACGAAAATAATAGAGATAGAATAGAAATTTTTTGGGGAAAAGATAAAAAACAATGGGATTTGAATAAACTTAATAAATTTTTTAAGAACAAAAATGTTTATATTACTTTTGATGTAGACGGTTTTGATGCAAGTATAATGCCTGCAACAGGCACGCCAGAACCAGGTGGGCTTTTATGGGAAGATGTTTTGCCTATAATCAAAAAAGTTTGCCAGATATCAAATGTAGTGGGTGCAGACATAAATGAGTTGGCACCTATAAAAAATTTCAACTCCTACAATTTTTTAGTAGCAAAACTAGCTTATAAAATTTTATCCTACACATTTGAATTTAAACAATAAGTTTAAGATTTTTTGTCTCCCAACCAATGACTACTGTGGCTCCTCCTAGTTTATTGCCTTTTAAAAAAACCAGATTAGCTCCTTTTTTTTCTAAAAGTGTTTTTCCTAAAAACGTCCCAAGACCTAATCCTGAGTTTTCATTTACTTCTTTAGACTTCGACTTAATGTAAGGTTCTCCAAGAATATCTATTACGTCGTCCGGAAACCCCGGTCCATCGTCAGTCACTATGACTGAAATATTTTTTTCATCACTTTTTAGATAAATTTTTACTTTCGACTTAGAAAATTTTACTGCGTTACCAATAAAATTTCGCAAGCCATAAATAATTTCTGGTGTTCTTTGGATGTCAATTTTGTTTTCATCTTTTTCTGAGATTAAAGTTATTTCTTTTGATGAAGTTTCTTTAAAAGAATTTATAATTTCATCAAGTAAATCTTCAATTTTTACTGTACTAATAAACTGATCATTTTCAATTTGTTTTTTAGAAATTTTTTTTAATATTTCACTACACCTTTTTATTTGACTAATTAGTAAATCAATATCTTTAGAATATTCTTTGTTATCTCCAATTTCTTTCTTAAGTTCTTTTGCGACGACACTAATTGTTGCTAAAGGCGTCCCAAGGGAATGTGCGGCTGCGGCTGCTTGCCCTCCTAAAGACTCTAGTTCATATTCTTTTGAAATTACCTCTTGTAATTTATTAAATGCCTCAGATCTTTTTTTTGTTTCACCCGCAAATCTTATTCCGAAATAACTCAAAAAAATTAAGCCAATAAAAACTGAAACGAATATTCCTATTTTGTAATAAATGGGAAAAATGAACAAATTAACTTCCATGCCTGGCAATGGTAAATAAAAAAAGGAAAGAAAAAATAATAAAGTTGATGTAAAAAATCCAAGTATAATTGTAGTCCCCATACTGAGAAATGTTGATGATACAATCGCAGGAATGATTAGAAGAAATGAAAATGGATTTAAAATACCTCCTGTCAAATATAGTAGGGCGCTAAGTTGAATCAAATCGTATATAAGAAATAAAGAGGCGTAAGTATCTTTCAACTGATTACTTTTAATTTTAAATTGAAGATAAAGGTTTGTCACCAGTCCAATGAATATAATTATATGACTTTCTATAATTGGAAAATGTAAATCAAGATAGTTATAGACTATATTTACCGCCAACAACTGTCCAAAAATAGCGATGTACCTAAGCACAACTAAAGTTTTTTTATCTAATTGTAGATTTTCTTCTAGCCTAAAAAGAGTAGAAAAATTCATTTTAAAGATTAAATATCGAGGTTAACTACATCTAAGGCGTTGCTAGTAATAAAATCTTTTCTTGGGGCAACATCATCGCCCATTAATATTTGTATCATCTTTTGATCTTCTTTAGACTTCTCTTTTGTTCCTTTAGAGTATTGAACTCTTAACATAGTCCGGTTTTCCGGATTCAAAGTTGTTTGCCATAATTCTTCGGGGTTCATTTCACCCAATCCTTTGAACCTCTGTATTGATAATTTTTCTCTTTGTAATTGCATAAATTTATTGTAATCGCTTGTTCCTTTTTTTAATTTTTTATCAACTTTTCCTGCTGCTTCAAGAATATATTCTTCCAATGTTTTTTCATCTTTGATGTATGTGCTTTTATTAGCTTTGGTCACTTTAAATAAAGGAGGTTGCGCTAAATAAATATGACCACCTTCTATAAGCTGGTTAAAGGGATAATTATTAAAAAAAGTAAGTAACAAGGTTCTTATATGCGATCCATCAACATCGGCATCGGTCATTATCACTATTTTATCATATCTTAAATTTTCAATATTAAAATCTTTGGAACCCGTACCTAAAGCATTAATTAATGTGACAATCTCATTTGAAGACATCATTTTTGATAATGCTTTTGTAGCATAATCGTCTCCGTTTGATTTTCCGTTTACAAAAGTATTTAGAATTTTTCCTCTCAAAGGAAGAACTGCTTGATATTCTCTTACTCTTCCTTGTTTTGCAGAGCCCCCAGCAGAGTCTCCTTCAACTATAAATAACTCAGTGCCTTCTCTTTTCTGAATTTGACAGTCAGCAAGTTTTCCGGGCAAACCTGATAACTCAAAAGTTCCTTTCCTTCTCACGCTATCTCTAGCTTTTCTTGCAACATCTCTTGCCATAGCGGCTTGTGAAATTTTTTCTATTATAGTTTTAGCAACTGATGGATTTTGATCAAACCATGTAGAAACTTTATCGGCTATTATACTTTCTACAACCAGTCTAATTTCAGAAGAAACTAATTTGTCTTTAGTTTGTGATGAAAACTTAGGATCTGGCATCTTTATAGACAAGACTGCTGTTAACCCTTCTTTAATGTCTTCCCCAGATAAACTAATCTTATTTCTTTTACTACTTCTCTCATTGGAATATTTATTAATTACTCTGGTTAGCGCACTTCTGAAACCTAATAAATGGGTACCACCATCTTTTTGGGGAATATTATTAGTAAAAGGCAAGACATCTTCGGAGTATCCTGCATTCCACTCAAATGAACATTCTACAACTACATTATTTTTTGTAGCGGTTACGTAAACAGGTTTTTTAAATACCTCTTTCTCATTTTTATTAACTAAAATTGGTTTTTTATTATTAATATGTTTTACAAACTCTGTTATCCCCCCATCGTATTGATGTACATATTCTTTATCTTTTTTTGAAGTTTGATCTAGCAGTGTTATGCAGATTCCTTTGTTAAGGAAAGCGAGTTCTCTAATTCTTTTTTCTAATATTGAGGTATGAAATTTTGTAGAAGAAAATACTTTTTCTGAGGGCAAAAATGTTATTTTTGTACCTTTTTTTTTAGTTTTGCCAATTTGCTTTAATGGTTTCAAGGTATTTCCATTATTGAAAATAATTGAATATTCTTTTCCATCTCTATAAATATTTAGTTCTAGTTTTTCTGAAAGAGCATTTACTACTGATACACCAACACCATGTAGACCTCCTGATACCTTGTAGGAATCGTGATCAAATTTACCACCAGCGTGCAGTTGAGTCATAATCACTTCTGCAGCTGACATTTTCTCTTCTTTATGCATATCCACTGGAATTCCTCTACCGTCATCCTCTACCGTAATTGTATTGTCTTTATTCATTATAATGTGAATATTTTTACAATAACCTGCTAACGCTTCATCAATCGCATTATCTATAACTTCAAATACCATGTGGTGTAAGCCAGAGCCGTCGTCTGTGTCACCGATATACATGCCCGGTCTTTTTCTTACGGCATCTAAACCTTTTAGAACTTTTATAGAATCCGCACCATATGTAGGGTTGGAGTTTAAATCAGAATTTTTTGACATTTTTTAAATTAGATAAATACTTATAACATTTTTTTTAGCTTAATAGAAAATAACTATCTTATATTGGCGGTTAGAATGATTTAGTACCAACACTTTTAGCTTAAAACAAAATAAAGTTTATAATTTCTATCAAATTTAGATTTTCATAGGCATTATAACGTAATAGCTGTTCTTATCGGAAACATCCTCAATTAACACTGGTGAAACAGAGTCTTTTAAATTCATTTTCAAGTTTTTATCCTCAACTTCAGAAGCAATATCAATCAAATACTTTGAGTTAAAACTAATGTTAAGATTCTCTGAATTGAAACTAGCTTTAATAATCTCGTTTCCATCTCCTGAATTTGCACTGTTTACTGAGAGTTGAACGTTTTCTTTGCTGATTGCTAATTTAATTCCTTCTTTTCCATCCAATGAAACACTTGTGACTCTTTCTATTGAACTTATAAAATCTTTCGATTGAACAATTAATGATTTATCATTATTTGCAGGAACAACTTTTTTATAATCTGGAAATTTTCCATCAATAACTTTTGAAATTAGTTTTATATTTCCTAAAGTAAATTTTATTTTATTTTCACTCGTTTTCATGGTCAATTTTTCCTTCGTCTCCGTTAAGAGAGAGCAAAGTTGAAAAATAGTTTTTCTTGGAAGAATTAAAGAAGAAAAATTATCGGGATTATCTATTTCAATGCTACTAGATGAAAGCCTATGACTGTCGGTTGCTACGCCGGTTAAGAAATTACGCCCGTGCGCTTCTGTCAAGTGTAAGAAAATTCCATTGAGGTAGTGTCTAGTATCATCATTTGAAATAGCAATTTTTGTTTTATTTAATAATCTTAAAAATTTGCTATTATCTAGTGAAATTTCCGGACCCTCAAATTCGTCAGTAAATGTTGGAAAATTATCAGTTGGCAAGCAGAGTAAATTAAAGTCTGAATTTTCACTTTTTAAACTAAGTTTATTTTCTGTTTTTAAATCAAAATTAAGTTCTGAATTTGAAGAAATTTTTCTAAGAATATCGTAAAGTATAGTTGCGGAAGTTGTTGTGCTACCTTCTTTCAAAATTTTAACATCACTAATTTCATCGTAAAATATTATATCTAAATCGGTTGCAACTATGGATAACTTATTATTCTTGAGTTGAAGTAATACGTTGGAAAGTATCGGAAGGGTATTTTTTTTCTCTACTACACCTTGCACGAAATTTAATGACTTTAATAAGTGATCTCTTTTAACAATAAACTGCATTTTAATTATTGTTCTATTAAAAGACTTTTTATTTGAATTATATTTTTTTTCATTTCATCATCTTGTTCAGATAGTCTTGTTATAGTTTTAACCGCGTGTATTACTGTAGTATGGTCTCTATTGGCAAAACGTCTACCTATTTCTGGTAAAGACCTGCTAGTCATTTTTTTAGCTAGATACATTGCGATTTGCCTAGGTCTAGCCAGTGGTCTAGAGCGTCTTTGAGAAAGCATTTCACTTAATGGAATATTAAAATAATTGGATACAATATTTTGAATTTTATCCACGGTAATAACTCTTATTTGACTAAAAACATCTTTTAAAATACTTTTACAATCTATTACAGTCAGTACTTTGTTGTGCACTCTACTGAATGCAATCACTCTATTTAATACTCCAATAAGCTCTCTAATATTGGTTTTACTTTCATTAGCAATATAATTAATTACATCTTCGCTTAAATTAATGCTCTCTTTAAATTGACTTTGTATTTCTAGAATTTTTTTCTTAATAATTTTTACTTTCAATTCGAGGTCTGGGACATCTATATCAACAACTAATCCACCTGATAATCTTGATTTAATTCTTTCTTGGACCCTGTCTAATTTCATGGGCGTTCTATCTGCCGATATAATAATTTGGGAACCCTTGTCCATAAGGCTATTAAAAGTATGAAAAAATTCTTCCTGTAAGCTTTCTTTTCCTCTGATAAATTGTATATCGTCAATGATAAAAACTGATGATTTTCTGAAAAAGTCTTTAAAATTTACCATGTCATTTTTTTTTATAGATTTAATAAAATGATACATAAAACGTTCAGCTGAAATGAACATTACGTTGTTTTCAGATTGTAGTTCTAATCCTATGGCATTTAACAAATGTGTTTTACCTAAACCAACACCTCCACAGATATATAGTGGATTGTATCTAGATAGGTGTTCACAAACTTTCTTAGAATATGATAGCGCTATATCATTGCTTTTTCCTTGTATAAAACTGTCAAAATTCAGATTGGGATTTAATCTATTATAATTTAATATTGAATCTTTAATTTCTGTAACTTTATTTAAATCATTTATTTTAATAAAATCTGCGCCAATCTTATTTTCCTCTATTATTTTAAATTCTATTCTATTTAAACTAAGTTTGAAGCTTTTAACTTGTTCTAAAATTTTATCTAGATATCTCGAGACTATCCAGTCTCTAAAAAATCTTGTGGGTACACCGAGAATTAAATAATCGTTGTATTCTTTCATTAATGAAATCTTTTGGAGCCAACTAGCGTAGATCTCTCCACCAAAAGTTTTTTTAAAAGAACTTTGAACTTCTTCCCAGTTTAACGTTTTTTCCTCTTCAGAAATATAAACGTTTTGCTTTTTAATATTTTTTTCCATGTAATTAATTCGTGAAGAAGTTTCTATAAACTCTCTTTTAAAAAAATTAGCAAGATATATTTATTATAAAATAAGAAAGTATTTTAGGTTGTAGTATTAACGTAAAGAGAGAAATAAATTCTAAAAGTTTTCAATTAAAAAAAACTACATTTGGAGAAATTAATATTAATAAACTAAATATAGTTTAATTAATTTAAATTTATCAACTTGAAATTGTTAAGTTAATACTAAAGTTTTTTTGAAATTTTTGAGATTTTTCTAGCAGCAGTACGTTTATTCACTGTGCCAGATTTAGCAACCTGCATTAGAATTGATTGAAATTTTGAAAAATATTTTGTAGCTTTTTCTTTATCTTTTGATTCAATTAATAATTCCATTTTTTTTACGGCGTTTTTATATTTACTTTTTCTAATTCTATTGATTTGGGTTTGCTTTTTAACTCTTCTTACTCTTCGTATTGCTGATTTTGTATTAGGCATTTTTTAATTGTATATATGCCAGTATAATTAGGGTCAACTTTATTATTTTTGACATTTAGAGCAGAAAAAACTGGCTCGATTAGATAAAACAATTTTTTCAATCTTGTTATTACAATCAGTGTTAGAACAATTATTTCCTTTTTTACCATAAACTCTAAAATATTGTTGAAAAGAGCCAGCTTTTCCACTGCTACTTGAAAAATTTTTTATTGAGGATCCTCCTAAAATAATGGCTTTTTTTAATATATTCTTAGTATTTTTTAATATCTTTTTAATCTCAACATCTTCTAATTCAATGATTTTTCTATTTGGCCTCACTTTGCTAAAAAAAAGAATTTCATTCGCATAGATATTTCCTATTCCGGACACAAATTTTTGATCCATTAATAGGTCTTTTATAATTCTGTTTCTTCCCATTATATATTTTTTAAAATATTCAAAGTTATAGGCACTTTCCAGAGGTTCTGGACCTAATTTCTTTAAGTGATAATTTTCTTCAAATTTACTAGATTTATCAAATTTTATAAACCCAAATTTTCTTACATCATTGTAAATTAATTTATATTTATTTTTAAAAGTAAATACTATGTGGTTGTGCTTGCTATCTTTTTTATGGTCAAGATTATAATAGAAACTGGTTTTTTTTTTAATTTTATTTTTATTTACTATAAAAAACTTACCAGTCATGCCAAGATGAACAATCATTACGATCCCTTTAGTTAAAAAAAATAACAAGTACTTAGATCTTCTTTTTATGCTTTTTATCTTTAATCCAATTATTTGATTAATTTCTCTTTTTCTCACTTTATATCTCAAGTTAGCTTCATTAATTTCTATACTTTTAATAGATAAATTGACAATCAGATTTTCTAGAGACCTTTTTACAACTTCAACTTCTGGTAATTCTGGCATATAATTTAATTATGAAGAACACTATTCAAGATAAAACAGTCCTAGTCAATTCCGTTTTTTCTAAGGTTTATAAAAAATATGATTTAATGAATGACATAATGTCTATGGGTATTCATCGTATTTGGAAAAATAAGTTAATAAACTGGATGAATCCACAAAAGAATGAAAATTTAGTTGATGTTGCTTCTGGCACGGGTGATATAGCCAAACTTTTTTCAAAAAAAAATGATAATTTAAATAAAATTTCTTGTGTTGAACCAAATAACGAAATGTTTCTTATTGGGAAATCAAATTTAAAAAATTTATCCAATATAAAATGGTACAAAGCTTCTGCTGAAAAATTGCCTTTCAAAAATGATTCCTATGACTTTTATACAATTAGTTACGGTATTAGAAATGTTTCAGATATAAATTTAACTTTGAAAGAAGCTTTTAGAGTTTTAAAGCCTGGTGGTCGGTTTTTTTGTCTGGAGTTCTCTAAAATAAATAATGAAATAATTAATTTATTATATCAACAGTATTCAAAAGCCATTCCATTTGTTGGTAAATATATTGTTGGCTCCTCTCAACCTTATGATTACTTAATCAAAAGTATTAATGAGTTTTATTCACAAGATGAACTTGTGGATTTAATGCTTAATAATGGATTTTCTAACATTGAATATAGAAACCTTTCAAATGGTATTTCAGCCATACATTCTGGATGGAAGATATAGATGTTTAAAAGAATTTTTCGATTATTCAAAATAGCAAGAAATTTATCTACATCAGGAGCGGTAGATACGATAAACCAAATGCATGCTCTTCCATTACCGGTTAATTTATTTTTTAATTTTATGTCAATTGGCTCGCCTACAAAACTTTTAGATAATGAAAAAAGCCCTGGTGAAAAACTTTGTACAGCTTTACAGGGAATGGGGACTACTTTTATTAAGCTTGGTCAATTCCTCGCTACAAGACCTGATATTATTGGAGAAGAAATGGCTAAAAGTTTAGAAAAACTTCAAGATAAAGTTCCTGCATTTAATGTTTATGAAGCTAAAAAAATTATAAAGAAGGAAATAGGGGACACCCAGTTTAAAAACATTATAGAAATTAGTGATCCAATTGCAGCGGCATCTATTGCACAAGTTCATATAGCAAGAATTAAAAATGAAAATGAAAACAAAGAAGTTGCAATAAAAATTTTAAGACCGAATATAGAAAAATTGTTTAATGAGGAATTAGATGCTTTAATGCTATTTGCTTATATAATTGATAATACATTTTCAAAAGCTAAAAGACTTAAGCTTGTTGAGGTTGTTTATTTATTACGTGAGATCACTAATATTGAAATGGATTTAAGGTTTGAAGCAGCGGCGGCTAATGAATTATTTGAAAATACAAAAAATGATAAAGGATTTAACGTTCCAAAAATTTATTGGAATTATACTACAAAAAAAGTTTTAACTTTAGACAAAGTAGATGGCATATCTATCCGAGAACATGAAAAGCTTAAAGAATTAGGAGTTGATTTAAAAATTTTAGCAGAAAATTTAATACAACACTTTTTGAACCAAGCGGTTAGAGATGGTTTTTTTCATGGAGACATGCACCAAGGAAATTTATTTGTTGATGCTAGAGGAAATATAATACCTGTAGATTTTGGTATTATGGGTAGATTAGATAAAAATAATAGAAAATTTTTAGCTGAAATTTTATATGGATTTATTCAAAGGGACTATATAAAGGTAGCAGAAGTGCATTTTCAAGCTGGCCTAGTTCCAAATGAAAACTCAAAAGAGGAATTTGCTCAGGCATTAAGGTCTGTTGGTGAGCCAATTTTTGGTCAGTCAATCAAAGATATATCTGGAGGCAATTTATTAGCTCAACTATTTGAAATTACCGAAAAATTTAATATGCCTACACAACCGGCTTTACTTCTTTTGCAAAAAACTATGGTTGTTGTTGAGGGTGTTGCTAGAAAAATATATCCTGAAACCAATATTTGGGAAGTATCTAGGCCGGTTCTGGAAGATTGGTTAAAAAATGTTAAGAGTCCTAAATCCACTCTTGATACTGCAATAAACACCTCAGCTGAAATAATTAAAAGAATACCAAATTTTCCAGATCTTATGGATAAAGCAAATTATGCCCTCCAACTAATGACAGAGGGAAAGCTAAATATTGGCCTTGGGAATAACAAAAATTTAGAAATAGAACATATGAAATTAAAGAATTTTAGAAACAATCTGATTTTTGGATTTTTTGGTATTGTAATTGTTATTTTATTAGTATTTTAATTAAATAATGTCATTAAAAAATAAAAAAATTTTATTAGTTATTGGTGGAGGGATATCTGCATATAAAGCCCTTGACCTTATAAGGTTGTTAAAAAAAAATAATGTTGCTGTTAAAACTATTTTAACTAAGAGCGGAAAAGAATTTGTTACCCCCTTATCAGTAACGACTCTTACTGGGAATAAAACTTTTGAAGATATTTTTGATAAAAATAGTGAAGCTGAAATCGATCATATATCTCTGTCTAGATGGGCAGATCTAATAATTGTTTTGCCAACGACTGCTAACTTCATGACAAAATTAAGTATTGGCAAAGCTGAAGATCTAGCAACAACAGTATTGCTAGCATCCAATAAAGATATTCTTTTAGTGCCCGCTATGAACGTCAGGATGTGGGTCCATAAAGCTACCCAAAAAAATCTAAAAATTTTACAAGATTATGGCTATAATTTTATAGGACCTGAAAAAGGTGAGATGGCTTGTGGAGAATTTGGAGAAGGTAAAATGTCAAGCCCGAGACAAATCTATTCCCACCTAAAGAATTATTTTAATGAAAAGAATTTAGTAAAAAATAAAAAGTTAAATGCAATAGTTACAGCCGGACCAACAAGAGAATATTTAGATCCTGTAAGATATATTTCAAATGAATCAAGTGGAAAGCAAGGATATGAAATTGCTTTAGCTTTACATAAACTAGGTATAAAAACTAAATTAATAGTAGGACCCTGTAACCTAGTTTTTTCTAAGGATTTAAAAATTAAAAATATTACTTCTGCTAAAGAAATGATGGATGAAGTAAAAAAATCTCTTCCTGTTGATATTGCTGTTTGTGCAGCAGCTGTTTCAGATTTTAAACCAATAAATAAAAATAAGAGTAAAATAAAGAAGAATGATAAAATTTTAAGTAAAATCGATTTAGAAAGAAATGCTGATATATTAGATTTTTTAAGTAAAAATAATAAAGCGAGACCCAGAATAGTGGTGGGTTTTGCTGCAGAAACAGAAAATATTATTCATAATTCAAAATTGAAAATTAAAGAAAAATACTGTGACTTAATTATTGCTAATGACGTTTCAAAAAAAGATATAGGTTTTAATTCAGATTATAACAAAGTTTCAATCATTGATAAAAAAGGGAAAGTTAAATCTATCCCTAAAAATAAAAAGAGCTTCATAGCAAGCGCCATTGCAAAAATCATTTTAGATAAACTTTTAATGAATGACAAAAATATTAATTAAACGACTATCTAAAGAAGTTTCCTTACCCAAGTATGAAACAAGCGGATCATCAGGCATGGATTTAGCTGCATATATAAATAATAATGTTAATCTAGAGCCTGGGAAGAGCGAGATAATACCGACAGGTATATCGGTAGCAATACCTGAAGGCTTTGAAATTCAAATAAGACCCAGATCTGGGTTAGCTGCAAAAAACAAAATAAGTGTTTTAAATACACCTGGAACAATTGATGCTGACTACAGAGGTGAAATTAAAGTAATTTTAATTAATCTTAGTAACAAAACTTTTGTAATAGAAAAAGGATTTCGTATTGCACAAATGGTTGTTTGTCCAATAATTCAAGCTCAACTTGAAGAAGTTGATGAATTAAGCGAAACCATTCGCGGTGAAGGTGGTTTTGGTTCAACCGGCACTAAATAGAATATAAAATGAAAATTACACTGGACCACTTTAAGAGATTTGAAAAACAAATTATTTTAAAAAAGATTGGTATTAGTGGACAAAAAAAAATACTTTCATCAAACGTTTTAGTAGTTGGTGTCGGCGGTTTAGGCTGCCCATTAATAACATATTTAGCGGCATCTGGGGTAGGTAAGATTGGTATTGTCGATTTCGATAAAATTGAAATATCAAATTTAAATAGACAAACCTTATTTGGAACAAGTGATTTAGGAAAGTTTAAAGTAGTTCAAGCAAAGAAATATATAAATAAATTAAATAAAAATGTCGAAATCGTCACCTATAAAAAAAGATTAACTTCAAAAAATGTAAAAAATATTTTTAGAAAATTTGATATTATATGTGATGGTACTGACAATTTTAATACGAGATATTTAATAAACGACTATTGTAAAAAAAATAAAAAAATTTTAATTTCGGCTGCTATCAGTAAATTTGATGGGCATTTACTAAAATTTAATTTTAAAAAAAAGGGGCCTTGTTATCGATGTTTTATGCCAGAAATACCAAATATAGAAAATAACTGTCAGACAGAAGGAATATTTTCACCAGTGGCAGGTATTATCGGCTCTTTGCAAACAAATGAAGTTTTAAAAACTATTTTAAATTATAAACATGATTTGACTAATCAAATACTAATATTTGATGCTTTAAAAACTGAGTTTAGAAAATCAAAAATTTCTATTAATCGAAATTGTATAAATAGATGTTAAAGTTTATTATAATTTTTTTTAGTATTTTAATTTTTGAAGTTTCTAGTTTTTCTAATGATAGTTATTTTCTAACTTTAAGAAATGATAAGGTTAATCTTAGACAAGGTCCATCATTTGAGTATCCAATAAAAATTTTATACAAAAAAAAATTTTTACCAGTTATGATTCAGGATGAATATGACAATTTCAAAAAAATTAAGGATCATGAAAATAACTCTGGCTGGATACATATTTCTCAACTATCGAAGAAAAAAGCAGCATTAGTTAAAGAAAAAAATCTTATAGTTTTTAATGGCCCCACTCAATACTCGAAACCTTTGGTTATATTAAGTCAGGGTAGGTTATGCATGATTATTAAATGCCAAAATACATGGTGTAAAATTAAAGTTGATAAATATAAAGGTTGGGTTAAACAAAATGCTCTTTGGGGAAGACTCTAACTATTATTGAAAATTAAATAAGCAGATATTACTCAAATATAAACATATACCCGTATGCAAAAATAAATGCAGGAATTGCACTATAAAGCGTTGCAATAATTGCAGCCTTAGGTGCAAGAGCTATTGCCGGGAATAATGCATCACCATCATTTGATATAGCGTTGCCTATCTCTGCAGATAATGGAATAAAACCGTTTAAATAGAAAGTTGTGACCACAATCTGTGGACCACATCCAGGTAAAAATCCAAATAGAATTGCTATCAGAGGCACAAATGGCAACCAAATATCAAAAAATGTTTTTAGGTCATAAGAGGTGATATGAATAAAAATTTCAAAAACTAGAAAGCCACATATAACCCAGGTAGTTACAAAATTCGTTGTATCTACAACTCTTGATAAAAGATTTCTAGTTCTATCAGTAGAACATTGAAAGTCACTTAATGGATTTAGAGACCACATGAATATAGACAATATTGCTCCTGCTAAACCCAGAGAAGCAACAAGACTAAAGCCTTCAGGTATTTTTAGAATTTGATCAAGGTCTTGTTGAAAAGCAACAAATATTCCAACAATAAATCCAGGCAAAAAAATTAAAGTCCAAAAAATATTAAATTTAGATATAAAATTTTTTTTTAATTTTTCAAATACTACATTAATTTTTGAGTGACCCTGCAAGTAAGAAATTCCGTGAATTTTATCAACTATGTACCCAGTTAAAGCTCCTACAGCGGCCCCTAAAGCAAATATAAACAAACCTGTTTTAGGTTCAGCGGCCAAAAGTAAAAATGCTGCATCACCCATTGTTGCTGTTAAAACCGCAACAAGAGAACCAAAACTTATCCTACCTTGTATATATTGAGTAACTACAATTATAGCTCCTCCACAACCTGGTAGTGCTCCAAGCAGAGAAGCCATTATGACGTGAATCTTTTTTGTTCTATCTAAAACGTAACGAATATTAAATTTT
>Ga0115004_10000297_pt1 | contig 36564 bp, 28 predicted proteins | sample ArcticOcean_MG_C_10_FD_88737 | JGI IMG/M metagenome (GOLD analysis project Ga0115004, IMG submission 88737) | Marine microbial communities from western Arctic Ocean - ArcticOcean_MG_CB11_90 | ecosystem: Environmental > Aquatic > Marine > Oceanic | place: Arctic Ocean: Canada Basin | collected... | reverse complement strand
TCCAAACACACTTACATGGCCACCCGGAAATGTATGTAATGCAATCTCATAACTATCAGGATGTTTTGAATCATTCTCAAAAATATCAATTTCAATTTCAGCTGAAGTGGGAATATTTGATTCAATAAAAAGAAAACTTGGGAATGACATTAAAAATAGTAATGGAATTAATGAAGAATATGCCAATAAGGGTTTAATAAGAAGAAAATATTTTAAAAAGAATGGAAAGTTAGATGGTAAATACATTGAATATATTGTGGGCAATGATAATTGGATTAAAGCAGAAATTGATTATGAAAATGGTCTAAAAAATGGTTTATCCAAGTATTATTGGAAAAAATATCTGTCGGCAGAAGGAAATTTTTATAATGACAAAGAAAAGGGTGTTATTAAAAAATATTTTGAGGTAAATAATGAAAGTGACTTAAAAAAACATCCTAGGATTAGTAAATTAGCTGATTTAGATAATGGGGTTTTTGAAGAATATTCTCATGATGGTATATTGTTAGAAAAATCTCAAATTATTACTGCAAAATTTAATAAAGGTTCATCTTCGTCTGAAGATGGTAATCAAGGGGGCATTTATCCAGTAAAGAATGGGTTAAGTGAAGTATGGCACGAAAACGGAAATAAATTTAAAAAAGGAGAATGGATTAATAATATTCCGTCAGGCTTACATGAAGTTTATTATTCTGATGGAAATATCGAATTTGAAATTGAATATCGCAACATAGATCCAAATAGTTTTAATTTTCCTAAACAAGGGATAATTGTTAAAGAAAAATGGTACAACAATGATGGTTCTTTAATGAATCCAAATCAAATTATTGAAAAAGGAGGTATTGATCCTGCTATTAAATACAGTAAGCCTAGTCATTTAAAAATAAGCCTTGCAAATCAAGAAATAATTAATAAAAGAAATGAAGAGAAAAATATAATAATAAATGATTTAAAATTTTTAAGACGTGGGGATGTGTCTTTTCATTTAAACTACTATGATCTTGGACATTCATATAGGTTACACGACCAAGTAAAGAAGATGTAATATGAAAAAACTCCAACCAGGTGGCATTTCGCTGGAATTATAACCTCTCCAACCATCTGTTGTAACTCCATCAAAAATTGAAATCCATTCACTATCACCTCCTGGCTTCGACTCACAAGAATTAATACAAAATATTAGTATCAAAAAATGTATTAAATATTTCATTGATTATATTTTATTTAGCGTTTAAATTTATAATACTATATCTAGTTGGTTTGTTGTTTTCCAATTCCCTCTAGTAAAATCTGGGAATTTTTGTGGCGCACCTTCTTCTGAAATTGATTTTCCACTAAGTGGCGTTACCGCACTCCATAAACATCCTTCATATACATTTTGATCTAATGGCAAACCATTTCTTAAACACTCAATTATCCTGTATCTCATAATTCCATCCATCCCTCCATGTCCACTATTTTTTGTCTCTTGATTTAGCCTTTTATACAATGGATGATCATATTTTTCATATAACATTTCTAATTTATCTCCTTGAATCCATGAGTGATGATCTTTAGAAGCTCCTTCAAAACCACCTTCTATTGCTACTCTAGTTGGGAAGCCAGCTAATGTTCCTTTTGTTCCTTGAATAAGATTATGACGAGTATAGGGTCTTGGACTTGTCTCATCCCATTGAACCATAACTGTCCTGCCCACATTAGTTTTTATTATAGATGTATTTATATCTCCATTTAAATAGTTTAACTTATTCCATTTATGATCCAAAGAATAATTTTTCTTCGCATACAATTCTCTTCCTCTAGCTGGAGAGGAGTAAGAAACAATGCTTTTAAATGAATCGTCCGTCCGTCCTATATTCATATACTGTGCTACAGGACCAAGTCCATGAGTTGGATACAAATTTCCCTTCCCAGTAGCGTAATGGGGAGTTCTCCAGGAGCCGGTTCCTCTTTCTTCTTCTGACATTTGAAATCTTAGTTCATGAATATAGGCTGCTTCAGCATGAAGAAGTTCACCAATAACTCCTTTTCTGCACATATTTAGATACATCAATTCATCACGGCCATAATTAACGTTTTCCATCATCATACAGTGCTTTTGAGTTTTTTCAGAAGTGTCTACAATTTCCCACATTTCTTTCAAACTAACAGCTATAGGAACTTCAACAAAAGCATGGGCACCGCTTTCCATGGATTTAATAGCCATTGGAGCATGATTATTCCAGTTAGTTGATATAAAAACTGCATCCGGCTTTATTTCTTCTAGCATTAATTCCCACTTATTTTCCTCTCCCCAATATTGCGCTATATTATTATGCCTTAAACCTTTTCCTATTTCGCTAGCAATTTTTGAGCTTCTTTTACAAGAATCCTCATATAAGTCACTAATTGCAACGACTTCTACGCCTTCCAAACTAGCTAAAAAACGTAAATGACCACTTCCTCTAGCTCCTACTCCAATGAAAGCTACTCTAACTGTATCTAACTTAGGAGCTGAAAATCCGCCCATGTATTTTCCTTTTGAAATAGGCTCAATATTACTATCCGTACAACTAGCTAAAGTACTAGCTGCCGTTAAAACAGCCGCAGACATTGTTGTTGTTTTTAGGAACTTTCTTCTGTTATAATTATTCATAATGATCTAAGTTTTTTGTTTTTTTTAAAAAAAGTATTTCTGATAAAAATTGCCAATCAAAATTTATAGTTTGATTAGCCGGGTGATTATGATGGTCTTGATCTAAAATATAATCCTCTGTAGTGAAATTATTTGTCTGAATAGCTGCACATAGCTTTAAAGCATCTGAATCATTACCATAGTCCTACCCAAAAGAAACAAGTGGAATAAACAGTAATAGTAGAATTAGTTTTTTCATTTTTTCTTTTTATTTATTAAACCAAATTGATCAAACTTGTCTATTAAAAAATCTGCATATCTAATGAATCCTAAATCTGTGAAGTGGACACCGTCAACAGTCCCCTCATGATCTTTTCCTGTAGCATTTTTGCTGCTTATATAGAAAATATTTTCAAACTGATCATTAATCATTTTTAAATATTCTGTTTTTAGAGCCGTATTCTTTTCATTAACTAAAGTTTTCTCTTTTTCATCTAAGGCTAAGGATTCATATAAGAAATTTTCCACAAAAATAATAGGGGTATCAGGAAGCATTTTCCTTATAGTTTTAACAAGAGGAATGGTTCTATTTGTAACTTCCTCTCCTGTCATGTTTGGTAAGCATTCAATAACATAGAACAAGGGATTAAATTTTGAAATCAATTCATTGATTGGCTGCTCCATCCTCCCGTTTCCACTGAATCCAAAGTTTATACAATCAATATTTAATTTTCTAGAAATAATATTGGTATGTGCCATGCCTGGACGTGATGCACATCCACCTTGAGTGATACTAGTTCCATAAAAAATTATTGACTTATTGTTGTTTTTTAATGGTTTTTCAATCACACTATTTGAATCAATTCCTACCTTCATACTTACAACGCCATCATAAAGAGGTAAAAACATTTTATATTCTCTCATTTCAATAGTCATATTCTTTACTAGCATATATTCATTTACAACATCACTCGGTCTAGCCGTATTAACATATTGCCAATTACCCTTATTATTAAAATATAAATCAACACCTTTAATACCGGTTTCAGCCATGTGATTCATTTTGTTATTGTTTAGAAGAGTCCATTTAACGGAAATACTAGTAGAATTAGAAAAAAATCTAATAGATATTCCTGCAGAATTTTTAGACAGTTCCCAGACCGGTTTCCTAACAATATCTTTATATGAAAGCGGTAATCTATCATATATGTTTTCTTTGAGAGAATTGGAAATTTCAGTACCCTCAATTATAAAAAAGTCTTCTCCATAATAGATAGAATTATTAAGCTTTTGTGAGCTAATTGAAATCGGGCTACTTAAAAACAAAATGATAAGAAAATATTGAAATACTGTTTTATTCTTTTTTGTCATAATAATTATTGAGTTTGTCATTTTAAAAAACACCTTTTGATATTTTAACTTTAGAAACATCAGTTGCACCTGCTTCAAGAATTGATTTCATAATTTTCTCTTCATTATTAATATTTGAGACTGCAACAATTGAGCCTCCACAACCAGATCCAATAATCTTTGATCCATATGCTCCAGCTAAATTTGCTGCATCAATCATTTGATCAATTTTAGGTACTGTAATCTTAAGTTTATTTTTTAAAATATTATGATGTAAATTCATTTTTTTTCATTGATTCTATTCTCTTTTATAATTACCTGAATCACTTTATAAAGCCTGAAGCTGTTTTGCAGCAATTTCAGCAGTAATATCTCTTTGTGGCATAGCAAACATTTCGTAACCTACCATAAATTTTTTCACTGTTTCCGATCTTAATAAAGGTGGATAAAAACTCATATGCCAATGCCATTCACTATACTCTTTTCCATCAGCTGGAGCTTGATGTATTCCTGAAGAATATGGAAAAGATGTATCAAACAAAGCATCATATTTTTGTGTTAATATTTTTAATTGTTCTGCAAAATCTTTTTTTTCTGTAGTCGTTAATTCTCCAATTGTAGCCATTTGTCTTTTAGGTACAATCATTGCTTCGTAAGGCCACACTGCCCAAAACGGGATTAACGTTACAAAGTTTTTATTCTCACAAATAACACGAACTCCTTCGTTTAGTTCTTCCTCAATATAAGTTTGCAATAAACTAGCACCTTCTTTTTGATAAAAAACTTTTTGCATGTTTGTTTTTTTCTGAATTTCAGTAGGAATAGAACGCTGTGCCCAAATTTGACCGTGAGGATGCGGGTTACTACAACCCATTATTGCTCCTTTATTCTCAAATATTTGCACATAATTTATAGCTAATAAACTCCCTAATTCAGTATACTCACTTTGCCAAGTTTCAACTACTTTTACCAAATCTTCAACTTCCATATCAGGAATTGTTATAGAATGGTTCGGTGAAAAACAAATAACTTTACAAATTCCACTTTCACCTTCGGCTTGTAATAATCCATTTCTAAAATCAAACGTTGGAGTGTCTTTTAATAATGCACCAAAATCGTTTGCAAATACATTTGTATTTTTATAGTCTTCATTTACAATACCATTAATACGAGTGTTTGTTGGACATAAATAACATTCAGTATCATATGCGATTTTTTCCTTTTTAAAAGTAGTCTCTGTCTTACCTTGCCAAGGTCTTTTGGTTCTATGTGGTGAAACTAATACCCACTCACCTGTAAGTATGTTGTATCTTCTATGAGGATGTGTTTCTAATTGTTGATTCATTATTAATTATTTTCTACAACTAACCATTACTAATGAACTAATTAATAGAGCATGTTTATTTAACAAGTTATTTATGTAGTAGCTTATTTACACTTTCTGTATAACTTAAGCCAATTTTAAAACTTAAATCAGATAGATAAACCATGTTTCTATCTAACAATGTGATTTTATCAATATTTACAACTATTGACTTGCTAACTCTTTTAAAAGAGTTGTCTAAAACCTCCTTATTAAAAGTTTTTAAATTTTTTCTAACCAAATAATTTTTTTTAAGAGTAACTACTTTTACATAATCCTTTACTGCTTGTATATATAAAATATCAATTTTTAAAAGTTTGATATTTAATCTATCGGCTCTTATAAAAACATAATCCTCTTGTGTTTTATCATCATTATGAATTAGATGGTTTTCTCTTCTGCTTTTCAATAATCTATAATTAAATGTCCCTAGAGTTAGGATAACTAATAGCAGAAATAACAAGATTATATTTGTAATTGAAAAACTATCACTTATTATGGATTTAGAGATGATATCCTCAGCTTTAATTTCAATTCCATCAGGAGAGAAATATAAAAATTCATAATCCTTAAATACATTTTTATTACCATTCACAAAAATGGAAATATTTTGAGAAAAGTAAAGTTGTTTGTATTTCCAGTCATTAGCTATAGATGTAGATTTAGAGCCAGAATTTAATAAAACCGAACTTAATATTCCCCCATCAGCATTAATATCAGAAAGCAATATAGATATGATATTATCTCCTTTTTTTAACAGTTCTTTTTTTACAATATAATTTCTAGGACATCCGTAACACATTGAACTTCCTACAAGGGTGCCATTAAAAAAAACTTCTTCACTATCATCTATTCCTTTAGGGATAGAAATCGTGTAGTCCTTATCCGTATCATTAATAGTTACATTTTTTCGAAACCAAAAAATTCCATTCACATCAGTCTCGGATATTTTAAGGTCTTGTATAAAAATAGGCGTATCCGTCGATTCCCAAAAAAAATCATCAAATTCTAAAGAAGAGTATAAATCTCTCTTAAGGTCTAAATCCCATAATATTGGATTAATAGCAAGATTAGCATTGTTTAAAAAAAGAACATCATCATCATTTTTAGGGTGTATAATTAGGTAGTTCCAAGTGCCCGATATGGGAATAACATCACCTTTTTCAGGCATCAGATACATTCGACCTTTAAAACCTCCAAACCCTGAAGTATCATGAAATTTAATTTCAATCGTATTCTCACCGTAATTTAAAATTTCCTTAGAAATAAAATATTTTCTACGTAAATTATAAACAATAGAAGAGCCTATAAGATGCCCATTTATATAAGTAGCATCATAATCGTCAATTCCACCATCAATTATAAAGGTATAATTGGTTTTTACATTTCTAATATCTATAACTTTTTTAAAAAGAATAGATCCATTAAAATTTTTATTATCTCCATTAATAAAATCTATAGATCCTGGTAGGTTTATTTTAGAAAACAATGAGTCTATATAACTGATATCTTTAAAATAATAATCAAATATTGGTGATGCTTCTATAGGTGGTTTTTGTTTGTCATTTTCAATAAAAGAGTCAGAACAGGATACTAGAAATAAGAAAAGCACACCTAAGTAAACCTTATGCATATTAAATATTTTTAAAATGTATTTCTTTAAATTAATCAAGATTACGTATCTATATATGTATATATGTATACTAAGTTAACTTATCGTGTATATAAAACAATTTTTTTTTTAATAAACATGAGCATAAATCATAATATAACGACTTCTAATATGTAATCTTATTTATAATTAAAAAAAAGGGTAAACTAAAATAAGTTTTACCCTTTTTTAAACAAAGTATAAAAACAAAATAAAAAACAACAAACTCTATGTTAATTAATAACCTGGAGCTTGTATAAGATTTGGATTTTTATTCATTTCAGCCTGTGGAATAGGAATCCAATAATACTTATCATCCCAACTAGGAGTTGTAATACTAATAACTGTTGAGGTAAAAGACCCATCTGCATTCTTAATGTGCTTCATACCCCATTCACCATTTTTATTGTAATTTTCTATGTCTGACCATCTTCTAAGGTTATTAAACCTTTTTCCTTCACCAATAAGTTCTACAACAGTTTCATGCTTTATCATATCCATATCAATTGAAGTACGTAATGGCATACCTGCTCTAGTTCTTATTTGATTAACCTTGGAAAGAGCACCAGACACATCTCCTAGTTGAAATAAAATTTCCGCTTGATTAAGCATTATACCACCCAATCTGTGATAGGTTGTTAAATCATCATTATGTGGAGGATCTGGAAAAACATTAAGATGTCTTTCTCCAACTTTTTTAGCAACGTAGTAACCGAAAAAACCATTATTCCACCACTGGCATCCTGTGCATGCTCGATCGTCTCCACCGCCTACATAAGTAGCAATAGAATGATCTGGATTTCGCATAGCTCCATTGTAATAAACAGTTTCATAAAAACGAGGATCTCTATTACTATACATATCACTATCTGAATATGCAGGGTTTGTAGTGACCGTTCTCACATTATTACTCCAAGTTGCAGGAATAACTGTAGAAGTATCATTAATTATCACCTCAAACTGATCTACTAAAGTTTGTGTTGGAGTATATGTGGTAAATCCTCCTACAGATCCAGGTGCTAAATCACGATTAGAGGTATTATCTCTATCTATAACTTCGTTTGAAGTTAAAAATCTTCCAAAAACCATTTCTGTATTACCATCCATTAACCTTGTAGCATCACCAAAATTAGGTAGTAACGAATAGTTTCCACTATTTAATATTAAATCATTTGTTGCTTTTGCTTCTTGAAGTAATGTCTGATTATAAGAACCACCGTTGTATTTTGGACTTGCAGCATATAAAAGCATTTCGGCCTTTTGAGCTAAGGCAACATATTTATTTATCCGTCCCTTTTCAGGCTGTGTATCAGGAAGCAATTCAATTGCTTTATCCAGCTCACTATTTATATAAGCCATTGTATCCGTGAATGAAGACTGTTTCATATTTAAATAATCCGATTGAAGATCTAAAAGTTCATCACCAACAATAATAACGTTTCCAAAAGCCATAGCAAGTCTAGAATAAAATATTGCTCTTAATGCTATAACTTCTCCAGTTCTTGAATTCTGAAATTCGATATCATCACTATTAAGTTTTTTTAAAGTGGTATTTACTGCTCGTATTTTTTTATACATATAACCCCAAAGGCCAGATTGATTTCCTGTGACATAATCCCCTCCTTTATTATAGGTTACTCCCCAATACATAGAGTTAGTTGGATTTAAAGATCCTTGTGTTAAACATTGACCACAAGCATTGTTATGGTGATCATACCAGTCAGGAGTATTAGCATCTGGGCTAAACATTCCATTTATATAAGTTGGAAGACCATTATATATTTCATTTATAAATAGATCTGCAAGAGAATCTGTTGTCCAAACTGATGACTCTGCATATTTGTCTACAGGTTCGGATTCAAATATATCATCACATGATACTGTAAAAAAGGTTAATACAAATAATAGATAAAATTTTTTCATTTTGTTGTAATTTATTTAGTTAATTAAAAAGTTAGTTTAATTCCACATTGCCATGATTTAATCAAATAAGATCCATAAATACCATCTGGATCCACATTGCTATTTGCTGATTTTAAAATCCCTAAGTTGTTTCCTCTAGCAAACACAGTAGCACCATCTAGATTAAGACTATTAAGAATGTTTCCATCAATATTATATGAAAGACTAACGTTTTTAAGCCTTGTATAATCAGATTTAGCTAAATAAAAATCCGACTGATATGTCAAATTTCCATAGGCATATGTTGGTGTAGGTATTGGATAAGCTCCATTAGTATTTGTTGGTGACCAAGCATCATCAAATATTGTAGAATTAACTCCTAAATTATTATCCAAATAATAACCTCCAGCTTGACCTTGAATTAAAGTCGATAATCTAAAGTTTTTAAAAGAAACTCCTAAATTTATTCCATATTGAGTGGTAGGAAGTAAACTTTTATCAGTTCTATAAAGATCTTCTCCATTTATCATTCCATTACCATCTTTATCAAGAAGTCTTATAGCTCCTAAATTGAACCATTGTCCCCAAACAACGTTATAACCCCAACCTTGAGGATCAGATAAAGTATAGCCATCCTGAGTTAACTGATCTTCTGTTCTATATAAATCATTACTTGCATACCCATAAAAGGAATCAATCGATCTACCTTCATATTTTTGCCATGCATTTAATCCTGCTGGTTCATCGTAGAACACAACCTTATTATTAGCTTCAGAAATATTACCATTTATAGAAAACGAAAGATTATCATTTATATCAGTTTCATAACCTAATTGTATCTCATACCCTTTATTATCTACTATTCCAAGGTTTTCATCTGGCAACAACATTCCTGTATATTCAGGAAAAGATGCAGATCGCTGAACTAAAATTCCTTCTCTTCTACTTGTAAAATAATCAAGTTCAAAACTAACAGTATTATTAAAAAGTACACCTTCTAAAGCAATGTTTTTAGTGGTAGCTGTTTCCCAAGTTATATTTGGATTTGCAACGGCTGATTCATAAAAACCAGGTAGTTCACCATCACCAAAGTCATACCCTACCTGAACACCATATCCATAAGCATTAAAATCTGTAAATTCATAAGCACTTAAATATTGAAAAGGTAAGACGTTATCATTACCCATTTTACCCCATGAAGCTCTAAATTTAAGAAAGTTTATAAACTCTGTATTTTCGAGGAAGGATTCGTTTGAAATAACCCAACCAGCAGATATTGCTGGAAATATTCCAAATCTGTTATTTGTTGGAAAATTTTGAGATCCATCTCTCCTTAGAGAGAAAGTAGCAAGATAGGTGTCATTGAAATCATAATTTACTCTACCAAACATATTTTGTCTTCCTGATGCAAAAGAACGACCATCAGTTTCAGCAGTACTAGTATTTCCAGCAAAAATTTCAGGAATTGCATTTCCTCCAAAGCCACTTCTTTGAACTCTTATATAATCCATTCTGTTTTTACTTTGTTCATATGCAATAAAAGCATCAATATTATGATCGCCAAAAGATTTTTTGTAATCTAATTTCATATTAAATAGATTATTAGATCTATTTTGTTTTTTCTGCGTTAATATAGGTGACGTTCCATCTGCAGCTTTTATAAATTGTGACGTTGAACTATTGTATAGATATTCATCAAAAACTGCAGCAAATTTCTTTTGCGACATAGAAGATTTATCAAAGACTCCGTAAACGCTAAGCTTTAAATCTTCTGAAACATCATAAGTAAAAGACAATTTTGTGTTTAATACATCGTTGATAATTCTATTAGATCCGTTTTCAAGAATACCTATTGGATTTGAACCTCCTGATGGCTGTGCACCTCTCCCTAATTTACCATTAGAAAGACGCCCAACTAGCCAAGGCCAGTTTTGAGTAAAACCAGAAGCCCCTCCCTGTAATTTATCCCAAACGCTATTTCTACCATAACTTTCCCCATCATAAGCATCAATCTTAGTATATTTCCCATCATCTCGACTGTTTAAAAGATCAAAACCCATGCTTAATTTATCTGTTAATTTAACATCAATGTTTGTTCTAAACTGATATTGTACAAATGGAAAATCTCCTTTAAACATTTGTTCTTGTTTAGAATATTGGCCAGAGACAAAATAAGAAATAACCTCACTACCCCCTTCTGCAGTTAGAGATATATTTGAAGCAGGTGCAGATTTTCTTATTGTTTCATTAAACCAATTAGTATTAGCATATTCATCAGGCTTAGAACCATCTTTCATCCATCCAATCTGTTGGTCGTTAAAAGGAGTCGCCCACCCTAAACTTAAGTTATCGGTTTGAGACTTTTGAAACTGAGCCTGTTTCCAAGAATCAGTTTGCTTTGTTCTAACTGTTGGGGCGTTAACAGTATAAGAAGTGTTTAAATTAAATTTTAATTCTCTGTTAAACTTTCCTCTTTTAGTAGTTATCAATATCACTCCATTTGCGGCTCTAGATCCATAAATAGCAGCTGAAGCATCTTTTAAAACACTTATAGATTCAACATCGTCAGAGTTTATTCTTGAAAAACTTCCTCTGTCAGGTACTCCATCAATTATAATAAGAGCATCCGAATTACCTAAGGTTCCTTTACCTCTAATATAGACCTTCGCATCATCCTGACCTACAAGTCCTATCTCCTGAGTAGTTGAAACTCCAGCAACAGAACCAGAAAGAACGTGTGTTAAATTTTGAACACCTCTGTCTACAACTTTTTCACTAGAAATTGTCACAACTGATCCTGTAACATTTAATTTTTTCTGACTACCATATCCAGTAACAACAACTTCATTAAGTCCTAGTACGTCTGTAGATAAAATTACGGTCATCAAAACTGCAACATCTGTAACTAAAACTTCTTGAGTAATATATCCAATAGAAGAAATAATAAGTGTTGAGCCAGATTCAACTTCTATTGTAAAATTACCATCAAAATCACTAGCAGTTCCATTGTTAGTTCCTTTAACAACTATATTAATTCCAGGAATAGGTTGATTTTCAGTATCAACTACTATCCCTTTAACTAAGCTCTGAGCGAAAATTCCGCTAGAGAAAAAAAGAGTTGATAAAATCAGAAAGTGTTTAAATTTTTTCATTTGGTTTGCGTTTAATTTAGTTATCTAAACTTAATAAATTAATGTACTGTTGTATTGTTAAAAAAATACACACATAAAAATTGTGTATATAAAATTCTAAAAACTGTATATAAAATAATTATTATTTTTTGTAAAAACCTTATAAATAGTAACATAAACTCCTTTATTTTATATGTTTTAATGAAATTCTCAAATTAATTATGTTTAAAACCACGTGTATTAATATCATGACATATAACCCAATAGATATTTAATAGCAATCTTTTTTAATTAGATTTAACAGGATTTGTCATTTTTATGTCAATTTTTTCACCGTTATTAATCATCGTTTCTAAGAAAATATGATTTCTATTAAACACTTTAATTGATAAATTATTTTTAATTCTTTTCACTTCAATATCATAAGTATGATTGAATGATTTTACATTTCTCAAATACATTTCATTCCAACCTTCAGGAAGTTTAGGCGAAAAGGAAAAAGAATTGAAGCCTGTTGGACGTATACCAAAAAGGCCTTCAGTTATTACCCTACAATAGAGAGCACTTTCAGCGGATAAATGTCTTTGATTTCCTTCAGGGTAAGCTTCTACTGGATAAGGGACGTGTTCTCCTAATAATCTTCTTTCAGAATATTCTTTAAGATATTTTATCGTTCGTTTTGTCTCTCCAGCTGCTAGTGAACCACGAAAAGCATAAAGAGTAGCTCTATCCCAAAAAGTAATTGGACTAGTTCTTGGATATATGGAATTTATTTTTTCTTGAGTATTTAAAAGACTTTTACTGATTTCATTTCCTTTAATTAAATATCGGTAATTACCCAAGTAACCAAAAAAGTTATAATTCCATTCACTATTAAGAGAGATTTTTTCTTCAGAAAAATTGTTCAAAAATATTTTTCCAAAAAATCCTCCACCTCCACCTCCATCAATCAAATTAATCGCAATAGTATTTTGACCTTTAATTAATAAAGATTTAGGAATTATAAATTTATTAGCAACGGTGTTCCATATTGATGTGCCTACAATATGTCCATTAAAATAAATTCTTGCTGCATCGTCTATATTACCTTCAAAAGTTAACTCTAAATCATTGTCAGTATTATTAATTTTTACTTTTTTTCTAAACCAATATATCCCATCAGTAGGTTCTGTGCTTTTAAATATTTCTTCTAATTTCCCAGGTAATTTTACTTTACCCCATTTAGAATCGTCAAATTTTACTTGACTATATCGATCTTTCGTTATTTCAGGATGATTGAAAAGTTTAGTCACAAATTCAACATTATGGGCATCGTAGCCTTGTAAATCTATTAAATCTAAAAAAGGCATTAAAGATTTCTTAATATTTTCAGTATTAGCTTGCGAAGCAAGTCCATCCTTAGTCCAAAGTTCATCTGAATAAAGTGCATCAATAGTACCTTCACTTCGATTAAAAATATCAACAGTCAAAGGAGTTGCAATCCATGCACGAAGCACTGAATTTTCTTTAAAATATTGATAAGTTTTATAACCAGATATTTCCGCTCCAAAATATTTTTCAATAGCATTTTTAATTACGTTAGCTTGAGAGGTATATTGGTCTAATTGCTTCTTATCTTTGTTTAATTCTTTTCCTAATAGAGATGCAGAAATAAGTGCATCATAATACAAAGAAGATGTATTTAAGTTGGCATCTCCTGCTGGAAATCGTCCTTCCAATTCATCAGAGTCTGAACTAACCACTCCATCTTTATTAATCTTTCTTTTGCAAAACTCTAAGCACCATTCAATCAATGGCCAAAGTTCTTTAGCTGTATTTGAATCCCCATAAGCCAAGGCAAATCTGCCAGCACCATAGGCAATCATAGCCATATCTCCGCGATCTCCTGCACCATTCCAAAAATCAATTCCTTCTGCAATAATAGAAGAAGGAATAGGCTTGTACTGATCGTTTATAAATCGGGCAAAATGACGAAAAGAATTAATAGCAGACTCGTTTCCTTCTAAGTTTCCTAAAAAAGGGAAAAATGGATTTGCATATTCTGCTTGATCGTTTGCCCATATGGCTGCATAGTACCTGCCTCCACCTGGAGCATGCATTAAACCTCCTTTAGTATTGAAAATACTCTCTACAGCTCTTAATTTAGCAAATGCAAAAAAGCTATTTAAAATTTTATTCGGAGATTCAAAAACTAATTCAGAATAGGTTTTACTAACTAATTTCTCTCTCTTTTTATATTCAAAATCAGCAGAAACATAAGTATCCTTTGTATCGCTTTGTCTTGCAGAGTAGATTAAGGCATAATTAAATTCTTCATTGGGAGCTAATTGATATGATCCCTCTTTGTTTGAAATTACTTTAATTTCATACACTCCAGAAATACCATTTTTTTTGTCTGTTTTATAAACATATTCAATTTTTGGAAGATCAAAAGAAATATTATTTTCTGTTGTATTTACTATTTTAATTCGATCAACAAACACTGGTTTATCTTTAGAGGGAAAGAGTTGATGCTTTATTTCTAGACCTTCTTTGGTCTGAGAATTAAAACTTAGAAACCCATTATGACTAAACTTGTAAGGATATTCGATAATTGATTTTCCGTTAATCTTAATTTTACCTAAACTATCAAAATCAATTTCATGTGCAAGACTAGCATGTGTATCATTAGGAATCGTACGTAACATAGGAAAAACCAAATGAACTCTTTGATTAAGCATGCCCTTTTTAACGCCATAATGAATAATAGTAGAGATCTGAAGACCGCTCATTTCAACATTATCCATGTGGGTGTCATTAGATTTTACATTCCATTGGATATGACCATCACCAACCAATGACCATCTATTACTTGTTTGTTGCGCCATCCCTAAAAACAAGAAAGCAAAAAACATGATAAATAATAATCCTAGATTCTTAGTTGATTTTTGAGTCATTTATATAATTTTTATTGTCTATACTTTTTCATAAATAAAAAAATTTATTATTTACTACTACTAAAAGACGATGCAGGCAAACCTTCTTTATTGAATAAGGTTCCTTTAAACCAATTTTCCCAACCATACCTAACATTAATTGGATTGTTTACCTTTTTAGAAGAAACTCTCACCTTATTGTTTATAATCTTTGCAGATGCTTCATGAAAAACCCCATTTAATCCCGCTATTTCAAATCCTCTTAAATTTCCTTTGAACATAAGCCCCGATCCTTTACTTATAAAATCTACTTCAATGTATTTATCGAAATTTTGATGATCCTTATACAAGGGGCCTGAAGAAACTAAATCAAAACTATAGTCATTATCAAGTGCTAATAGAGCTAGTCTATCACCTACATCTTTTTTATTACGAGGATGAATATCATTTTCTTCACCTATATCCATCAGAACTGCCATTCCAGTTTTAGAAGTTGTTTCTAAAGTTTTTCTTTGAGCTTCTCGAATTTCCTGAGAAGAATCTCTTTGGCTATACACCCAGGGTGCAATTTGAGCATAATAAAATGGGAAATCATAGCCCCAATGATCCCTCCAATCTTCAATCATTCCAGTGAAAGTTTTTTGATAAATATCATAAGCACCTACATTGGATTCCCCCTGATACCATATAGCGCCTTTAATGCTATAGGGTAAAACTGGAGAAAGCATTCTCTCAAATAATATTCCTGCCTCATTGGAATCATTAATTATTATTTCACGTTTGATGTTTTTTTGAAGCATGGAAGAATTTTTAATCAAATCTTCAAATGAATAGTTATGAACCCATAATTTTTTATTAGCTATAAAGGCTTGGTGTTTAAATTTAAATGAACTAAAAGGAATAACCTGACTACTTAAAGAATTTTGGACTTTTATAATCCCATTTATTCCACCAGGGCCCCCTCCGTCAAAAGCTCTTATTGCAATTGTATTTTCACCTTTTATCAATATTTGTTTTGGAATCCTATAGTTTCTTGCTATGTCCCAGCCATATGTGCTTCCAATAAGTTGACCATTAAAATATGTCTGATCCAGATCGTCAATTCCTTCTTTAATAATCATATTATAATCACTTTCAATATTTTCAAGTTTAATCTTAGTTCTAAACCATATTACTCCATCAGACAAAATTTCATTTTCATGACTTATCACAGCTTCAAAATCCTCCAATACAGCTTCAAAACTGCCAGAATTTCTTGACTCTTTTGAAGTGTTTCTAGGCAACCAAAAATCCCAAGAAGAATCATCAAAGTTATTTTTTGAAAATTCACCATCATTTAGGTCTAGTTCTAACCAATCTTCCATACCCTTATTATCAAACCCTGGAATAAGAACTGTTTTTATATCAAACATTTTACTATTTAATTCAGCTATAGAATCATTAAATGCTTTTAGTTTTGATTTATCGTTTCTAAGAAGAAATCTTGATTGAATATTTGGAATATTTGTTACGCTAAGTTCATTTAACTTTTTAATACTTGTCCAAGCTTCTACTCTTGTTCCTCCCCAACTACTATTTACAATTCCAATGGGAATATTAAGTTCTTTATAGAGTTTAATAGCAAAAAAATATGCTGTAGCGCTAATACCATTATTAATTCCTCCTCCTATACTTTTCTCAATATTTTCAGGATTAAAAATTAACCATTTAACATCATTAAGGTATTTTCCTGAAAGGTCCTGAGGAAGATTATACATCCTTACATCTGGATAGTTTGCTGACAAATACTCGTTTTGATTTTCAATACCCCTACCGCTTTCAGATTGATTAATATTCCACTCCATATTCGACTGACCTGAAGCAAGCCAAACCTCTCCAATCATTACATCTGAAAAAATGATATTTTGATTGTTTGATTTTACGCTTAATTCAAATGGTCCTCCAAAAGAAGGCGTTTCAATAGATGTTTCCCAATTACCTTTAGAATCTGTAGTTGTGATAGCATTACTACCCCAACTACCTTGAATTATAACCTCTTGATTAACAGAAGATTTTCCCCATACAGAAACTTGCGATTGTTGTTGTAGTACCATATGGTTAGAAAACACCGATGGAAGGATCAAATCATTTTTCTCAACAGTTTCACATGAAAAAAACACTAATGTATTTATGAAAAATAAAATGCTATAACTTTTGATGTTTTTCATTATTTGATTTTTATCATATTTTTTTAATTATTAGACCAAACTTAATTTAATATCTATCAATAATTAATTAGAGTTCCCATCCATCTCTTCTTTTTCTATCTACAAATTGATTAGCTGGTTCAAAATTCATTGTAGTTAGTGACAAGACTAATTATATTTTCTCATAAAAAAAATCAATCATTGATTTTTTTTATGATTTTATTCAACTAAATTCAATTTAAGGATTACACTTTTTCTTTTATCTGATACTAATGGATTAAACCCTACTTTCATTAAGTATTCTCCGGAATAAGTAACTTCACTTTCAATAACAGAAATTGTTCCAGGATAAACATTTAGTTCTTCTATTCGATACTTTTTTTCTGCATCAAGACCTTTTAAAAGTATTGGCTCAACAGAATAAAAACTTTGAAATCGATTACTTACTAAAAATGAAAATACTACAGAACTACTTTTTTCTTCATTAACATATTGAATACTAGCAATAGGATTTTTATATGGACTCTGAATTCGATACATATCACCATACCATATAAGATCACTAAAGTTTTTATAATTAATTACTGCTTGTCTACAAAATTCTTTTTCTTCCTCACTAAGTTCATCTACAACAATATCAAAACCTAGTTTTCCAATAGACGCTACATCTGTACGGAACTTAATACTTGAAGTTTTATTCCAATTAGTAACGTGAGAACTCATCGCAATAGCGGGATAGAAATGTGAATACTCCCAATGCATAAAAATTCGATCTAAAGGGTTAGTATTATCACTCGGCCAAAATTCAGTAAAATACTGCAAAGCACCGTAATCAATTCGCCCACCACCACCAGAACAAAGCATTATAGGAGTATTTGGATATTTATCTCGAATTCGTTGAAGTACTTTATAAAGGCCTTTTACATAGTCTACATAAAGATGTGATTGAGGTAGTTGTTTTTTTTCTAAATATTGAGAATAAGCATTATATATAATGGAATTAGCATCCCACTTTATATAGCTAATATTAGGATTTTCAATAAAAAGGTTGTCAAAGACCCCAAAAACATGATCTTGAACTTCTGGATTCGAAAGGTCTAATACTAATTGATTACGATAGTAATATTCTTTTCTGTTGGGGTGTCGAATTACCCAATCTGGATGATTTTCATAAAGTTCACTTTTAGGATTAACCATTTCTGGTTCAATCCAGATGCCAAACTTAATTCCTTTTTTTTCAACTTTTTTGATAAGATAATCTAAACCGTTTGGTAATTTATTTTTATTCACTTCCCAATCACCTAAACCTGCACTGGAATTATTACGAGGATATTTATTAGCAAACCAACCGTCATCTAATAAAAACACATCTAGCCCAAGTTCTTTAGCGCCATCAAATAAGTCAACTAATTTTTTTTCATCAAAATCAAAGTGGGTTGCTTCCCAATTATTTAGCAATGTTAATCTTTCCCCCTCCCCGTCATAAATTCTATATTTTCTACTCCAACGATGCATGTTTATGCTAGCCTCACTCTTTCCGTTTTCTGAATAAGCGTAAATAAAGTGTGGTGTTTCAAAGACTTGATCAGCTCCTAATTTATATTCTGCCGCATAATTATTAGCACCTGCTATCAAACGTAAATTATTGAATCTGTCTTTTTCAAAATCAAAACGATAATTTCCTGACCAAGCAAGACTAGCAAGTATCACTTTTCCCGTGTCTTCTGTTGCAATTCCATCAAGAGATAGCATAAAGTTCGGTGGAGCATATAAATTAGCACGAGTTCCTAGTTTTGAATCTAACACTTTTATCCCTGAAGTTAAAAGATGGGTTTCAGGTTGCATTTCGGATGCCCAAGCTCCATGATATTGAGTAAGGTAAATATCGTTATTTCTAAAATATAAATTAGCTGAGGCGTATTTCTTTAATTCGATTGATTCATTTTCTGTATTTTTAATACTTGACCATTGTTCAAAAACATTCTCTTTTTGGTAGACTTTATAGAACAATAACACTTCTGTTTTATATATTGGGTCAACTAGATTTATGGTTGTAAGAAACACCCCATTACCTAAATCTTTTAAAGTATTCTTTTCATATTCCAATTCTGTAGATGGATTTCCATCTGAATGTAATATTTGTAGTGCTGGTTCTGCAGTATTCCATGTGCCACTTGGTGTGTAGGCATGACCAGGTAAATCAGCAGCATCCTTTTCCTTAAAACGAAACTGTCTATCTAGGTTTTTATACTCATTTGGATTTGACATTTTTTTTCCAAAATAAATATGATGTAAACGTTTAAGAGAATCTGTCTTAAGAACCATTACATAATCTGAACTCTCTATGCTTATTGTATCTTGTGATGATAAATTATTGAAATAAAAAATAAAAAATAAAAAAAATATTAATCTCATATATAAGTATTGATAAGTTAGTTGTTAAAATTAAAAATGGGAGTAAATGATATTTTATCTTTTTAATAAACTAAATGATTAATTAAATTTAAATAAGAATCTTAATTTTTAATTAATTAAATATACGTCTTGAAGATATTTGTATATCTTATTCCATTTATTGTAGATAAGTTCATGAAGAGTTATTTCCACCACACCATTATAGTCACTGACATTCTGAGTAAATAAGGTAATCGTGTTGTTGTAAAAAGTGAAAGTACCAGCATAATCGGAAGATTCATCACTAATCAAAATTTGGGGGGATTTCTTACGAATAGGATACATCTTTATAAACCACTCCGTTACATTATTTGATAATTCTTCAATAGTAATAGTATTAGAAGGTGAAAATAGGTTTACTATAAATCCAAGAATGTATAAAACTATTATTCCAATAAAAATGTATCCAAATATTTCCATAACTGGAATCTACAGCGAGAATTACATTCTGCCTAAAATAGATTTAAAAAGTTATCTGCTTATACTTTTGTATTAAGTATAAGTTCATCAAAACACTCTTATCCCTTTACCAGCAGTAGGTTAGAGTGTTTCTAACCTATGGAAAGACTCCGACACCTTATACTTTCATTAAAAAATGCGGCATAATCGAAGTTTTGCGCTTATGTTAGCCTTATTCATTTAAATATATATATGTCATTACAGGGTCAACGAACAACAACCGGTGCTATTCCATGGGAAGATTTTAAATCACTAATTGGTAAATTAGAACGAGATGGAAATTATAAGTACTGTCTTATGATTTCAATTGGGGTATTTACAGGTTTACGTATCGGGGATATACTCAAATTAAGGTACACAGACTTTTCGGGGGGAGATATATTATCTATAATAGAACAAAAGACAAAAAAAACTCGAAGAATTAAATTAAATCAGGATTTACTCGAAATTATATCTCGTGTCAAACGAAAACAACTCGTAGATAATGATAATCAATTCATTTTCATCAATAAGTATGGAACCAAACCAATTGATAAATCGTGGGTGAACGTTTCCCTAAAAAAAATATTTAAAAAGTATAAAGTACATGTAGATGGAAATGTATCCACCCATATGTTTAGAAAAACACTCGGAAATAGAGTTCTAAAATTGAACAACTACAGCAACCAGTCTATTGTTCTGTTAATGGAACTCTTTGGTCACTCGTCTATGGGAATAACAAAAAGGTACCTTGGAATACGAGAAAAAGAGGTGATGGGTGTGTATGACAGTCTGAGTTTATAATTCTTATGGATTCCTAACATCTTCGTGCGGATAATAATTAGCGAAGGATCACCGTCACGGTGGTGATCAGAATTATTGTTAGTCGCACATTAATATAGAATGAGGGGGACCCCTCCCCGGCGGGACTCCCTGCGGGACATCCTGCCTTAATATATACATATATATGAATCAAATACCCTGTCTATAAATACTATAGAAGATAAAAACAAGCCAATAATTTACCCAAATCCTATAACAAAGGATGCTAATTTAAATATTAATATTCCTTTAGATTGGGGAAATTCGACATTAGTTGTTTATAATATTTTTGGACAAAAAATTAGTCAATCAACTTTAACTAGAGGCGAAAATATTTTAAAACTAAATACTTCTTCAGGTATCTATAATCTTGTTATTTTTAATTCAACACACAAGTTTACTAAAAAGTTGATTTTAGAATAATAAACTTGCAGACTAAACGAAAGCTAAAAGCAATTGCTTTTTCTCCTAATTCTAAAAATTCTTACGGATTTTCAGAATTGTGTGTATACTTTTATTACTATTGGAAATAGTAATAAAAGTATATTCTGTTGTTTCATACAATTAGATGGAAAAAATTAAAAGCATTATGATTTCTAAAATGTAATATATTTATTTAATTAATTTTTTTAGTCTGTAAACCGCCTGTTCTGCGGTAATGTCACGTTGTGGAGAACCAAACATTTCGTAACCTACCATAAATTTTTTTACAGTAGCACTTCTTAATAATGGTGGATAAAAACTCATGTGCCAATGCCAATGCATATTGGCTTCTCCGTTTGTAGGAGATTGATGAATTCCACTAGAATACGGAAACGAACATTCAAATAATTTGTCATAAGCCTTTGTAATTTTTGAAATAGCGTCTGCAAAACCTAAATTTTCTTGTTGAGAAATTTTAGTAATATTAGCATGTTGTTGCTTCGGAACAATCATAGTCTCAAAAGGCCAAATAGCCCAAAATGGTGCTAAAACAACAAAATCATCATTTTGGTAAATTATCCGCTCATTGGTTTCTAATTCTTGCTTTAGATAATCGCCTAACAAACTACTTTTGTTTTTATTAAAGTAATCACGTTGCTGCTTATCTTTCTTATAAGCTTCATTTGGTAATGAAGATTCACCCCATATTTGACCATGTGGATGTGGATTACTGCAACCCATAACGGCACCTTTATTTTCAAAAATCTGAACATAATTAATCATGTCGTTATTACCTAACTTGGTGTATTCTTTCTGCCAAGTATGAACGATTTTATTTATGTCTTCAACAGTCATGTCTGCTAAACTTTTAGAGTGATCTGGACTAAAACAAACCACTTTACAAATGCCTCTCTCACTTTCAGCTTTAAACAAGCCTTCGTTTACAGAAAATTTTGGTGATGTGGTCTGTAAGGCAGCAAAATCGTTTGTAAATACAAACACATCTTTATATTTAGGATTCTTTTCTCCATTAACTCTCGTATTTCCAGCACATAAATAACAATTTATATTGTGAGAAGGACGCTGCTCATTAGAAATATCTTCATTCTGTCCTTGCCATGGTCGTTTTGCTCTATGTGGCGAAACTAAAATCCATTCTCCAGTAAGAATATTAAAGCGTTTATGCGAAAACTCTTGTAAATCTGTATTCATTTTATGTCTTTTATTTAACCAATAATGTACCTTGAGATAATTTCACGCTATATACAGAGCAGTCTTTGTCAAATCTTTTTTTAAACTGTTTAGCTGTATCTTTTTTAAATGTTTTAAATTCGGCTTTTTTTAGTAAAATTATAACACAACCACCAAAGCCTCCTCCCATCATTCTGGCTCCTAAAATATTTGGGTTTGTTTTTGCTTGATTGACTAAAAAGTCTAATTCTTTACAACTTACTTTAAATTTGTTACTCAAGCCTTCGTGTGATTGGTATAGTAAATCTCCGAGGGCATCAATATCATCTTTCTTAATAGCTTCAGAAAACTGTTTTACACGGATATTCTCATTAATTACATACAATGCTTTTTGATAATCTTCGTCTGTAATACCTGTTTTAATTCGCTCAAGATCATCTTTAGATGCATCTCTTAATGCCGAAATATTTAATAGTTCCGATACTTTTTCACATACTTCACGTCTATCGTTATAGGCGCTTTCAGATAAATCGTGCTTTACATTACTATTAATAAGCATTAATTTGTAGTCTTTAAAATTTATTTTATAAGCGCGAGATTCAACCGTCCTACAATCTAATAGGAGGGCACTTTTTTTAACACCAAACATACTTGCATACTGATCCATGATGCCACATTTTACACCAGCGAAATTGTGTTCGGCTTTTTGAGATACTAAAATCATTTCGTTTTTAGTTAAACCTAAATCGAATAATTCATTCAGTCCAAAAACAAAACTATTCTCTAAAGCTGCAGATGATGACATGCCTGCACCACTAGGAATATTGCCAGCAAAAATGCTATTAAAATTACCAATTTGCTTACCTATTTTTTGTAATTCTGCAACAACACCAAGAACATAATTTCTCCAACCACCACCTTCGAGAGGTTTTAAATTCTCTATTTTGAACTCATATAGCTCTTCTTTATTAAGAGCATAGGCATTACTGGTATTAGAATTACTTTTGCTTATGGCAAGCGCGATACCTTTGTTAATAGCTGCCGGAAAAGTAAAACCTTCATTGTAATCGGTATGCTCTCCAATAAGATTAATTCTGCCTGGTGAAAATACCATTAAAGGCTGCACTTTAAACTTATCTAAAAAGCAGCCTTTAACTTCTTTAATTAATTTTTTTTTCATAATAATTTAAGTAAAATAAATATACACTCCTATTACAATTAGACAGATAGCAATACTTACTGGTTTTAGATACTTCCAAGGTGTAATATCAACTTGTTTTGTGTATTCTTGAACGTATGCTTCTTCTCTTGGTTTGAAATAGCCAATGATTAACATTATCAAGATATTAAGAATAAATAGAATAGCGCATATGTCTAAAAAGTGCAATCTAGAAAAGACTTCTGGCGAATAAATATCAATGAGCATATAAGTAATGTATAATAAACAACCAGAAAATAATCCAATTTTTGCAGCAATTGCAGGCACATACTTAGTCGTATAACCAACTATAATAATAGTTAAAATAGGAATACTGTAAATACCATTTACTTTTTGTAAATAATCAAACAAACTTCCTGCGTTTGCAATTAGGGGTGCAATAAACATAGCTGCAATTGCTAAAAGGACACCAAATGTTTTTCCGTATTTTACAATCGTTTTTTCGTTCGCGTCTTTATTTATATGTTGCTTGTAAATATCAAGGCCAAACAAAGTAACAGAACTATTTAAAACACTATTAAAAGAACTTAAAATAGCACCAAATAAAACCGCTGCAAAAAAGCCAACCCAAGCAGTAGGTAATACTTTTTTAACTAACATTGGATACGCACTATCTGCACTTTCTAAATTGCCTTCAAAAATATGATAGGCAATTAAGCCTGGTAAAACTACAATTAATGGCCCTAATATTTTTATAAATGAGGCTAATAGTAATCCTTTTTGACCTTCTTTTAAATCTTTAGCAGCAAGTGCTCTTTGAATAATTTGTTGGTTAGTTCCCCAATAAAATAATTGTACCAACATCATACCTGTAAAAATGGTGTAAAATGGTACAGGATCATTTTCGCCACCCATGGATTTAAACTTGTCAGGGTTCTCAGTAGTTAATATAGAAAGCCCGTCTAAAAGACTCCCTTCTCCAATCATTATTAAACCAAAAATTGGAATTAAAATTCCGCCAATTAATAAACCAATCGCATTAATAGAATCTGAAACTGCGACAGCTTTTAAGCCTCCAAAAACAGCATATATAGAACCAATAATTCCTATTCCCCAAACACATATCCAAATAGATTGCGTGTGTGTTACGCCTAATAATTCTGGCACGTCAAACATGCCACTTATAGCTAAAGAGCCTGAATATAAAATTACGGGAAGTAAAACTACAACGTAACCTGTTAGAAATAAGCCTGAGGTTAATGTTTTAGTAGTTACATCAAAACGCTTTGCTAAAAAACCAGGCACTGTGGTTAAGCCACCTTTTAAATATCTTGGTAATAAAAATATTGCCGTAACAACCATAGCAATTGCAGCAAGAGTTTCCCATACCATTACAGACAATCCGCTTTGGTATGCTGCACCATTTAATCCCACAATTTGTTCTGTAGATAAGTTGGTTAATAATAATGAACCAGCAATAACACCAGCTGTTAAGCTACGACCACCAAGGAAGTAACCATCTGATGAAGAATCTTCTGTGTTTTTTGTTTTGTAATAGGATATTATAGCAACTAAAGCTGTAAATCCAATAAATGTTAAGAATTGCATAGTTTTTTGATTCGTTAGTTAGTGTTTATTTTACTGTTTCTGGTTTCTATAACCATTAACCATTTCATATTATAAGTTTCATTTGGTTGCAGCGTTTGTAAACCAATTTTATTGTTAAAATTATCTACAGCTCCTGTCATAGGCTCAATTGCAATAACATTACGAACTTCAGGTGTGTAGAGTTGTAGAAAATTTTCTTTTGAGGTAGACGCTATATTGAAACTATATTCAGGTGTTAAGAAATCAATTTCATTTGTTTTTAGCGGATAACAGTCGTCTAATGTTACGGCCTTTAATTGAAAAGGCATTTCTATATTTAAGTCAGTTGTACCAGAAATAATTTGTTGGTTATCAAATACGTATTTTTTGTTACTACTAAAATTTAAAGAACTATTATCTAAGTTTTTACTGTAAAAGTAAGGATGCCATCCTAAGCTAAAAGGAAAGGTTTTTTCATCTTTATTGATAATATTAACTGATACTATAATTCCTTTTTTATTTAGTGTATAAGTTAACTCAATATTGAATTTAAACGGAAATCCTTGATGTTTGCCATAGTCTTTATATTGTAAAGTGACTGAAGCATCATTTAACGTTAATGTTTTTTTTGCACAAACAAAGATCTTGTTATAAACTAAACCATGTAAAGCATTGTTTTTATCAACTTCGTTGCAATTGAGTTTATATTTTGAATTATTAAATGTGTATTTGCCATCCTTAATTCGGTTAACGAATGGAAACAGAATAGATGAAGCATAATTATTTTTATATGTTGAAGCATCAAAATCTGCCAGAACTTGAGTATCTTCAAATACAAGATTACTCAATCTTCCTCCTTCATTTAAAGATATTTGTGCTTTAGAAGCACCATCAGAACTTCTTAATTCTATATAGTGCAAACCTTGTGTTTCTAATTCTTTGAGTGTGTACAAACTGTTATAATGATTTTCTAATAATAAGACTATTTGGGTTTTCAATTTGGGCAAATTCATTATTCAAAATCATTTCTGCTAATCGGTGCCCCATAAGGTTAAAATTTGTAGATATGGTTGTAATTCCTCCTTCAACTATTTCCTTTAAAAGTGTATCATTATAAGAAATGATTCCGATATCCTGAACAAGTGTTAACTGCTCTTCTTTTATTTGTTTTATGATTCGAATTAAATTCTTATCATCTAATAAGATGTATAACTCTCCTTTAGATAATGCTCTATCTTTTAAAGTATCAATAATTTCACTTTGAATATTATTATGTGTGCAAAACAAGTTAAAACCGTCTAAAATCCCTTTCGGTTGACGCTCTTTATTATAAAGTAAAATTACTTTTTTATAGTTTTTTATTTGCTTTAGGCCGTCTTGTAAGCCTTGGTAGATATCTTTCTTAAAGTTTTGATGAATAGAAGGGTAGGCCATTAGCTCTAAGTGCATTTGGTCTAAAATATAAACTTTATCATTAGGCAGTCTGCTAATCACATTTTCCGTTCCTTTAATATTGGCAGGCATAATGATATAATAACTATAGTCGCCTGCATTGTCATTTATTAATTTACTAAAAACATCAGTATTAAAATGATGGAAAAATATATCTACCTGTACATTCTCTCCCATACCAGTTAAAAAAGAATTGTAAAGATCTTCTTTAAAAGAATTGAGTTCATCAAACAGTAAAAATATTTTCTGATTAACCTTAATATCTTCGCTTGTAACATAATAACCTTTACCGACAATAGACTGCACAATGCCGCGCGTCTTTAATTCATTAAACGCAGCAACTACAGTATCTCTAGAAAGAGAGTGTTGGTTTTTTATGCTATTTAAAGAGGGCAATTTGTCGCCTTTTTTTAGCGCACCTTTAATTATAGCATCTTCAATAGATGCTATAATTTGCTTGTATTTAGGTATGCCAGATTTATCTTTTAGCGTTACGATTTTCATGGGACAAATATAGAATAAAAATCGCACTAAACAAACTAGTAGGTTCTAGTATGGTTTTGTGTAATTTTTTATCTATATTTGAAAACAATTATCAAAATAAAAAATAATGAAAAAAATAATAGTCACAGGCGGATGTGGATATATAGGTTCACACACAACCATAGAATTGATAGAGAACGATTTCGAGGTTGTTATTTTTGATGACTTGTCTAATTCATCAGAAAAAACCCTTGAGCGAATTGAAAAAATTACTGGAGTAAGACCGATTTTTGAAAAAATAGACCTAAAAGATCAACGCGCCACAGAATGTGCTTTTGATAGATATAAAGATGCTAGAAAAGCTCAAAGTTTAGGTTTTGATGCTTCTGAATTAATTCAAGCTGCTTGTAACTAAACCTATTACTTTCTAATAGTACAATTTCAAACACATTTCAATACAAAAGCATACTTTAAACAGTACAATTATATACAGGATGGTCTTGTATATACAACCCAGAAGGATAATAGCTATATGATTCCTAAAAGCAGAGACTACTAATATTTTCAGTAAATTGTAATTACAAACTAAATACTAAACTAAAAGGATAAGATAGTTATGGGAGGAAAATCGAATAATTCTTTAATTTTATGGGTAAATCTAAAAGTAATAATTAAAATAATTAAATATTTTGGTTATGCTATGGGTTTAATATTGGTACTTATTGTATTACTAGAACATTTCACAACAATAGAAACATTTACAGCAGAAGATTTTTTTGATTTACTTTTTTATCCGAATTATAATAGGTCAAATATTACAGATTTTCCATTTTTAATGTTAATATGGCTTATTATAGGTTGGATGACTTATTCAGTAGATAATATTTTCTCAGCAAATTATATTTTAATTCAAATAGACAACAGGATTAGTGAGTTAGAAAATAAAAACATTAAAAACGATAATGGTATTAATGAAGTTTATTATAAAAATGGAAAAGGTGTATTAAAAGAAAGGTTTTATAAAAAGAATGGTAAATTAAATGGGTTGAATAAAAGATATTTTGAGAGTGGTCAATTGCAACAAGAAGAATCTTATTATACAGGTATGCTAACAAGCACGTTTAAGTATTCAAACTCTGGAGAAGTAACATCATACTCTATATATAAAAAAAATGGAGAGTTATTTGTTGAAAACAAATCAGAAGAAGTGATAAATAAAGATGAAATTACAAGAGCAAAAGCAGCTTTAAGTATGATTGAAAGTGGAGAGTTAGAATCCGAAATAAATGCTGTTTCAAAATCATATGTAGAAAAAAAAAGGATTTAGATATTTCTTATATTTAGGTTATGGGTGAAATTGTAGGCTTTGTGTGTTCTAATTGTAATTATGATAAAAGTTACTTTTTAGGAACAGGCATATCTTTTTCTTTTAAAACACAGTAAGGTTTAGTATTATACATAATTATACAAACACCTCCCATCAAAAGAAAACCGATATTATTTGAGTAGGGTAGCAGCAATTAAAAATTACTATTTAGATTTTTTGACTTTTTATTAGTGCTGGTCGAGTAAAGATATTGGCGTGTGTAAAAGGGTGTAGGGTTAGATGAAGCTGTTAAGGGTTAATCTTCTATTTTCCAAAAAGTTTAGCAATAAAATAAATAAATATAACTAACCAACCAGAAACTATCCATTCAGCTCCACTAAAAATAAAACTGCCCTGTGTAACATCCAAAAAAAATCCTGTACTAAAAATGATTAATCCTACATATTTTAATTTTTCTATCATATTAAGTTTGCCAAAAAGTTTAGCAAAACAATAAATGTATACAAATAAAAACCCTACTGTCAAATATTCATCTCCACTAAAAACAAAGTCGGCTCCTACCCTTTTCAAAAGCCATCCCATCATAAGGGTCATTAAAGTCACATATTTAAGTTTTTCTATAATAATTTTAAATTTCTCCATAATAATAAAGTGATTAATTTATAACAATTTACACTTAAATATATGATATTAAAAATAAGCAATCCTAAAACGGCTATAATACAAAGTTATAATCGTCCAGTACTTTATCAAACCCACATACTATTAAATGGTGCAGTTGTAGTGAAGTTTAGATAATTATTATATTTAGGTTGTGAAAAAATTCTTTGATTTTATCCCTATTGCAATTATATGTTATTTCATATACCTTTTAATTCAATATATTTTTCAGGCAGATATTCCTTCTTGGATGGGTGGTGTAGTGGTAGCAATTATTGTTATTTTTATTACGAAAAAAAAGTTAGATATACCATCCGTGCTGTTAACCCCCCCATAATTAATGACAAAGTCCAGTCTAACCATTTTATAAGTTTTATCTGTTTGTATATAATCACTTGCCAGAAAATTAATAATAGAAAAAGAGCTATTCCAGTAATTTTAAATGTCATAAGAATAAATTTAATTCTTTTTTTGAATAATAGTCTGAGTTTTTAGCTAATTAAATTCCATAATTTCTGTAAATCTATTTTAATTTTAATCTAGTTTCATTCTAAAGTGTCTTCATATTATATTAGCATTAAAATCATGATTATGCCAGATAAACCTAAATGCGGATGCGGAAACACACAAGACCCTAATGGACTTTGTGATGGCTCTCACAACAACCAAGTTGATTAGTATACCGTTTCTGTCCAACCTATTGACGTTTTACCTGCAAAGCAGGGTTAGGGTCTACATTAGGTGTATCACATAAGTTCTACAATAATCTTTACAGCAGATATCACTAGCAATTAAACAGGGATTTTTTTATAATTTTATACTATTATTATTTGAAGAAATTCCCGTTATTTTTTCAATTGTTGGAGCTATTTGATTTGTAAAATTTTGAGAATTTTTAATAATTCCTTTTTCACCTAAATTCGGACCAAGAATAGCGGCCCAAGTCGATTTAGAATCACCGTGCCCTGACCATTTTTCTTTAATCCCTCTTCCATGATCTGTAGTAATAACTAAGTAAGTATTGTCTTTATAGAATGGGTCAGATTGAATAAAGGACCATAATTCGCTTATCATTTTATCATTATTATGTAATGATTTTATGTACTGATCATAATCACCCATATGGGCAAAATCATCTGTTTCCCCGTAGGCAATATATAGAGCTTTTGGCTTTTGTTTTTTTATGTATTCAAGAGCTAAATTATGTGTAAAAACATCTAGCCTAACACTTTCCCATATAACAGGCGCTTTTTTTTGATTAGAGTTTATGAATTTTTCTATTTCAGATTGGTTTATAGAATTGGACGGCATGTACCCTGCATTAACTGGAATACCACTTCTTTTGTCATTTATTATATAAGGAAAAACATCCCAACTACAAAATGCAGCAACTCTATTTTTATAGGACTCGGAATTATTAAGTTTTTCTAAGACGGTAATATTTTTATTGTAGATTTTACTATTACTATCAATCAAAGAATCCGCATAGCCAGTTAAAATTTCGTTATAACCTGGATATGAAAAATTTCTATTATTAGTTATTGAGAAATAGGATTTTTGTTTTAAATCACCATATAATTTTCCATTTTTAAAAATTTCATTCCAAAAAAAAGGCATTAATTTTTTTCTCTTTTTTTCTGTATTATTTGCGTCAAAACGATCTATTAGATATGGTTTTTCTGAAGTTAATTTCGGATTATTTACTAATACTGAATCAACCCCATAAAACACTTCTTGCCACCTAACACCATCTAATGTTATTAAAAATATATTAGGCGAGTCATTTCTATTTTCACAGGAATTAAATAATAAAAAGACAGAAACAAAAAGAATAAAATATTTTATTTTTTTTAAAAGAATCTTTAACATGACTTTATTAAAGTTGGTTAATAAAGTCTATTAATCCTTTAAAATAATTTTGTTGATCATCCCACATGGCCATATGACTTCCATTTGGACAATGTAGATATGATCCGTTTTGAACTTCATTAGCCATCCATTCCATTTGAACAGGATCCATTGTATCATATTCGGCTCCAATCGAAAGAAAAGGAACTTTTATTTCATTTAACCTTTCAGTGACATCCCAGTTTTTTAAAGAAGCATCACCCACTATACCAAACTCTGAAGGCCCTTGCATTTTTAGATATATGGGAAAGTTTATTTCTGCGAATGAATTTACAACATCTTCAGGCCATTCATTTGCTGGAATTCTCATTACGTGTTCAGGATAATAATGTTCATGTATTAATCCAAGATAAGTCTCATTAGTGTAATCTTTGATTGCTTCATAAGAACGGATTTCTTTTAGAATTTCAGGATCTAACTGAAGCGCAAGTACATTATTTGCATAATCATTATAATCTGGAACAGATGGCACCATATTAGAAACTATTAACGATTTAAGGTTGTCTTGATACTTCAAAGCGTATTCAATCCCTAAAATTCCACCCCAAGAATGTCCAAGTAATATAAAATTGTCTTTTGTAAGCCCTAAAGCTTTTCTTACTTGTTCAACTTCTTCAACATAATGTTCTATGGTCCATAAATCATCGATTTGTGGATTATCGCTTAAAGTTGAACCAAGCTGGTCATAATAATAATATTCTATCTCTTCATTTGAAAAAAAAGATTCAAAACTTTTAAAGTATTGATGGTTTGCTCCTGGACCACCATGTAGTAATAATACTTTTTTAGTTGGATTATTTCCTATTCTTTTAGTCCAAACATTAAAATCTCCGTACTCAGTTGTAATAGGAATTATTTTTACAGGATCATTATTTATTTTTGAACAGGAAGTGAATATAAATAATAATATAAATAATGTAGTCAATTGAATTTTCATAATATTGTTTTACTTGATTAGAACGCTACTTAAACTTAACGATTTTAAATTTTATTAGCTAATTCATTTCCAACAGCTGAACCTATTGCTATTCCCATTCCACCAAGTCTGACCCCACAGAAAACATTTTCACTAATGGTTTTAATGATAGTAGTTTTTTTATTCCCAACTCCCATTATTCCACTCCATCTATGATCAATTTCAAATTTACTTTTTGGCAATATGACTGTTTTTAACATTGATTCTAACTCGTTTTGTATTTTAATATTTAACCCAAATTCATCAGTTTCTTCATTTTTAAAGTCTAAATTCCTTCCTCCTCCTAATAAGATTCTATCATCAATATTTCTAAAGTAGTAATAACCTTTATCTAGGTGAAAAGTTCCTTTAATTTTCAAATTCTTAATTGGCTTTGTTATTAAAACTTGGGCTCTAGCAGGCTTGACATCTTCCTTTAATAACTTGTTTGAAAAACCATTTGTTGCTATAAATAATTTCGAACATTTAAAGTCAAACGCTTTAGAGTTAACTTCAACACAATTATTGTTTTCAGTAAATGAAAGGACATCTACGTTATTAAGAATTTTAATTTTTTTGCTGGTAGCTTTTCTAAGTAACGATTCCATCATAGCCCCGGTGTCTAGCTGCCCTTCAAATGAATTAAAAATATAATCCCCTGTTATGTTACTAAAATTAAAGTGATTCTTTTGGATTTTAAAAACATCAGATTTAAATAAAGGATTAAGCATTTGATTAATGTATTTAAGTTGTGATCTACAATTTTCAAACACATTTAAATCTTTTTTAGGAAATATTTCATATCCGCCATTTTGATGATATCCTATGCTTTTGTCCCCTAACAACTTTCTAAGTTGAGTTAATCCGTTAATTCTTTTTTTGATTAATGAAACAACTTCTGATTGAGAATGATTTTTTAGATCTTCAACTATTTCTGATACACTTCCAAAACAAGCAAATCCTGCGTTTTTAGTGCTCGCTCCCTGTGGGAGCATACCTTTTTCTAAAATTACTATTTTAGCTTTAGGAAATTTTTTTCTTAAATTTAAGGCACAACTTAGTCCTACAATACCGCTCCCTACAATAGTGAAATCTACGTTTTTAAACCAGGATTTAATTTCCCAATAAGATAAATTCATGCAGATAATTATAATATAATTTTGACTCCTCCAAAAATAATTCTTTTTGGTGCTGGCTCATAATGTCTTCCTCCAAAAGCATTTATTCTGATATTATCAAAATAATTATTTCCAAAAACATTATTTATAGTTAAGAACGGATTAATTTTTATTTTATTGAACTTCAGTTCTTTTCCTATTTTAAAGTTAATAGTTTTTGATTTAGATATTTTTACTGAATTTGAATTGTCAGCATAAATATTTCCTATTGATTTCAAATTTAAATTAATAAACAATTCACTTTTAGTTATATATTCTAAACCAAGAGTCAATATTTTATTAGGCACACCAGGTATTTTATTTCCTGAATAATTATTTCCTTTATCTATAAAATCATCAAATATATATTTCCCAACGCTATATGATGTTTCAATATTTATTGATTCATTTATTCTAATTAAACTAGAGATCTCGAATCCACTTCTTTTTGATTTTCCAGCATTATTATAAAATATTTGATTTGGAAAATTCTCATCTTCATATGATAAAACTTCATTTTTTGTTGAAGAATTAAAATAAACAACATCAATATTCACTTTGTTAAAAGAATTATATAGTGATAATCCAAATTCAAAATTTAAAGATTTTTGAGATTTAAGTGTATTATTAAATCCACTTCCAATAGGAGATGAGCTAAATTCATTTAATGTTGGTGTTTCAAAACCTGTGCTAATGTTAGCAAAGAATCTACTACGGCTTGCGATTTTGTAATTAATTCCAAAACTTGGGTTAAAAGAATTTAAATTGATTTTATCTGAAGAATTGCCGTCAGCTAAGAATAAGTCTTCTAAATTGACTTTATTTATATCGTATCTAAAGCCTGAACTAAAAGTAAGGCGTTTTAAAGCGTAGTTGTTGATTATGTAAATACCCAAATTAGAAAATTTCTCATATTGGTCAAGAACTTGTTCTCCAATTAGTCCTTCATTGTTATTATACCTTTTCCTTAAATCACTTTGATTACCTATGTCAAACCCAATTTGAGTTTTTATATTGTTATTTAGAAGTATGCTCGCTCCAATACCCCAATATTTTCTATCCAAATTTATAATCCCCCCATTATTAACAGGAATTTTTCCAATGAAATCTCTTTTAGAAAAAAATACATAGCTAGAAAAGGAAGTTCTTTTAGAAAATTGTTTTTTAAAATCTGCACTTAATTTATAATGAACTATACTTTCTTCAGTTTTATAAATTAAATTTCGTCTTCTTACTTGCCTTCTGTTTTGAGTCACCTCCTCAATTGTTAATCCTCCTGAGTCATATGCGTATGGGCTATTTACGTAATTAAAATTCAATCCTAATTGTGAATCATCAGAATTTTTTTTCTTAATTCTTAAATTGAAATTAGTATTTTTAAAACCACTGTATTCCCTATAACCATCACTTTTACTTTCGCTTAATAAAAAAGTATAAAATGTGTTATTGCTCTTGTAACCTATAATTGCTTGCTTTTTACTTTGGTTATTTGACCCTAAAGAATATCCAATTTTAGAAAAATTATTATTAAAATCCGAAATAGATTTAATTTTTATTACACCTGCAGATGAATTGCCGTAAAACGAAGAACTTACTCCTCTAATAAGTTCTATTTTTTCTATAATTTCTAGATTTAAATTATCTAACTGTGTTTGACCGTCAGGTGTTGTTTCGGGCACTCCATCAACTATTAATTTGATTCCTCTAATTCCGAAATTAGCTCTAGATCCAAACCCTCTGATAGATATTCTAGCATCCTGAGCGAAATTATTATCATTTGAAATAAAAACTCCAGGAATTTTTTCGATGTATTCACTTAAGTGAAATTGATTAGCTGTTGTTTGAAATTTTAAATAGTTTATTGACGATATTGAGAATGGTAAATTTTTAAGACTATCCTTGATTTTAGTAATTGTAATTACAACTTCTTTTAATTGGATGCTATCTTTTATAGAGTTTTGTGAAAAACAATAAAACGATTGTAATATAAATATTGCAATTATTTTTTTATTTAGCATGAGTACTTGATGAGACAGATAATAAACCTTTTAGTTCTGATATTTCCTCTGCTGAAAAATATCGCCATTCTCCTACAGAAATATCAAGTTTTATATTCATTATTCTAATTCTTTTTAGTTTTTTAACCCTATAACCTAACTGCTCACACATTCTTCTAATTTGTCTATTAAGGCCTTGAGTTAAAATAATTTTAAATTCATAATCTTTTATGAATTTAACCTCACAGGGTCTAGTCACAGTACTTAATATGGGCACCCCTTTACTCATTTTTTTAATGAAATCATTATTAATAGGCTTGTCAACTATGACATGATATTCTTTTTCATGTTTGTTTTTTGCTCTTAGAATTTTATTTACAATATCTCCGTCATTGGTTAAAAAGATTAAACCCTCGCTAGTCTTATCCAACCTTCCAATGGGGAATATTCTTTGAGGATGATTAATGAAATCAATAATATTGCTTTTTTCTACACCAGAATCTGTTGTACAAACTATTCCTTTAGGTTTATTTAACATCAAGTATAACCTTTTGATGTTTTTTTTTGAAATTCTTTCCCCATCAACTGAAATATCATCTTCTAAACTAATCTTGGACCCCATCACCGCAACTACACCATTAATTGTCACTCTGCTGTCCTCAACATATTGATCAGCTTCTCTTCTTGAGCAAAAGCCAGCTTGACTTAAAAATTTATTAATTCTAACGTTGTTTTCACTCATAATTTTTTATTACAAATCGATTAATCCTTCAGGCAAATTAAAAGTTATTATTTTATTTTTTTTATTTAAATCTATTAAAAATTCATCAACAAGAGGGACCATTATCTTTTTATCTCCAGTATTTATTATAATTATCGTTTGTGAAGTTTGGTCGTTTATTTCAACAACTTTCCCTATTTCACCAGTTTTTTTGTCAAAAACTTTAAACCCAATTATTTCGTGATAATAAAATTTATTTCCTTGAAGCTTTGGCAAATCTTTTAAAGGTAGAAAGGCTTTTTTTTTAAGAATTTCATTTGCTCTTTTCTCACTATCAATGTTTTCAAATTTAATTCTTAGTAAACTAGATTTGTGTAAAGAAATTTTATTTACAATATGAGGAACTAGTGTGTTGTCTAACTCAATAAAGATGCTTTTAAAATCTATTGAATTAACTTCATCAACATCTAGTTTTAATAGAATTTCTCCTTTGAAACTAAATTTTGACACGATTTTACCAAGATAGTAACAATCTTGTTTTTTCATCGTAATTAAGTAGAGTGTTATTTTTTTTCTTCAGCAGCAGGTGCTTCTTCAGCAGCAGGCGCATCTTCAGCAGCAGGTGCTTCTTCAGCAGCAGGCGCATCTTCAGCAGCAGGTGCTTCTTCAGCAGCAGGCGCTTCTTCAGCAGCAGGCGCTTCTTCAGCAGCAGTTGCTT